>MDTD01100250.1_pt1 | contig 49466 bp, 43 predicted proteins | sample 811221 | NCBI WGS metagenome assembly MDTD01 (sample SAMN05326646, study PRJNA326480) | marine metagenome | isolation source: seawater | place: Pacific Ocean: South West | collected 2011 | reverse complement strand
TGAATGGATCCGCCGTCATTTTTCTGATCACAGAGTACATGCCGTAAATTTTCCTGGCGACCCCTACCCAATCCACATTGACGCTACTTTTACCCCACTACGACCTGGTTTGATATTGAACAATCCTCAGCGCAGGTTGCCAGACGAGCAGCGGAAAATGTTTGAAAAAAATGATTGGGAAATTATTGACGCCGCTCAACCAGCTCATAATACTCCTCCACCGTTGTGCTACTCATCAACTTGGCTAAGTATGAACGTTCTTGTATTGGACCCTAAAACCGTTTGTGTTGAAAAATCTGAAATTTATCAAGCTGAACAAATGGATAAACTGGGAATGGAAGTAGTTCCCGTCGATCTTAGAGAAGCTTACGCATTCGGTGGGGGATTGCACTGCTGCACGGCCGATGTTTTTCGCGAAGGGTCATGCGAAGACTATTTTCCAAACCAAGCTTAATCGATTAAACCCAGCTTGAGACAGTTTAAAGGCTAAGTCTTAGAAAGTTAGTATTATTGTAAGAATCCCAAATGAGCACTAATCCTAGAAGAATTTTTGTTGATGCTGATGCATGTCCTGTAAAATCAGAAGTGGAAAGAGTTGCAACCCGCCATAAAATTCAGACTTACATTGTAAGCAATGGTGGCATTCGTCCGTGTCAGAACCCATTTTTTAAATTAGTGGTAGTTAATAATCAATCAGACGCCGCTGATATCTGGATATCTGAAAATATAAGCGCAAATGATATTGTAGTGACTTCTGATATTGTTTTAGCCGCAAATGTTATCGAGCAAGGGGCCAGAGCTATTAAACCCAATGGAGATATTCTAGATAGTAAAAATATTGGAGAGATTCTAGCGATGCGTGATTTGATGCACGATTTAAGGGCAGCTGATCCATTTCGCCAAAGCGGTGGTAAATCATTTAGTAAAAATGATAGGTCAAATTTTTTGGACAGCTTGGAGCGTCTCGCTAGATCTAAAGTGTAAGGTCAATCAATATTTGAAATAAAACAAAAAGCACTCTATGTAGTTTTGTTAGATCAATCACAATTACTGGCTATTCACCTTGAACAAAAGTGCTTATCGTATTGGGTTTTTAATTTTTGATGGCTTTCCAATGGCTTGCCTTACTTCTATCATAGAACCTCTGAGGGCCTCAAACGAGATTTCAGATACAAAAAGTTTTGAGTGGAAATTATTTTCTGAAGATGCCGATAAAGTGAAGGCAAGTGCGAATGTCGCATTTGAAACCGATGGTAAAATTGAAGAAGTGGAAAAGTTAGACGCTTTAATATTACTTTCACCTCCAAATGCTGATTTTATAAATAGCAGAAGTGTTGGCGCCATAAGGAGATTAGAGAGGCATGGCTGTACTTTGGGCGCTGTGTCTGGAGGAGTTTTTTTATTAGCAAAGGCTAAGGTTCGCTTAGACATTAGATACTCTGTACATTGGTGTTATGCCGCTGCTTTTGCAAACCAATTTCCAAATAATATTTCGTCCGAACAGGTAATAGAAACTGACAAAAATATTATAACAGCGTCAGGCGCAGCAGCAGCATTTGATCTCGCCCTGTTATTGATAAGTTCGAGGTTAGGATCAAGTATAGCAGCAGAGGTTGCATGCTGGTTTCAACACCCAATCATGAGAAACCAAGATGTAAAACAAACTATTCCTAGTTTGAGTGAGATTGAAGGATCAGAGGAGATGCCTGAAATAGCTCAAAAAGCGATTTCTATTGTAAATAAAAAAATCAACTACCCTCTCCAAGTAAATGATATTGCAGATGAAATTGGAATTACTTCTCGACATTTATCTAGGATTTTTAAGGAGTCAACGGGCGAAAGCCCCCGGCAATATTTTCGAAAGCTCAGGGTAAATGCTGCGCGGCAAATGGTACTGTATACAAACGAAAAGATTGGTAAAATTGCGCTGGCGGTTGGATTTTCAAGTGCGTCTATTTTACGCCGTCATTACGTTGATTTATTCTCTTTATCCCCAGAGGAAGAACGAAAAAGAGTAAACTTATTCAGAGTTAACGACAACTCCCCAATACCAGCTACCTAATTACATCACTGCTTTCAAGGCTGTTACAATCGCATGATGCAAAGAATCGGCCGCAGATCTTGGACCCAAAATAGTGATGTTAGTCAAATCACGGCAAATTAGAAAACATCCCATATGATCCATTTGACAGCGCGTGACTTCACCACCTTTGAAAGACGGTACATCCACGTTACATAAAAGAGCGAGTGGTGATGCCAATTCTTGGCCATTTAAATCAAATCTACACCATGCGTCCGTTTGCTCAGTTACCGATGCCTTTCCGTTAGAAATTTCAGTGAGCTTAACAGCCAAGTCTTCATGGGTTTCCACAGGGGCCTCAATTAACCATTGAGACGGACCTATCCAAAATGAAGAAATTTTGCCAAAATTAGACGTCATAATATCTGGAAGTGACCCTTGCATAAACTGCTCAATGATTTTCCTTGCATCACCTTCAGTTCCTTTTCGAAAAGTAAATGACGCCAAAGAATAGGAGGTAATTTCTGAGAGAGTATATGAACCAAACTCTTCACTCATCGGTTTTGTATTTCCTAACGGTGATCTGGGATTTAAGTTATGCACGTAAACGCTCTCCTTCTGGATCAATAAAGTGAGCACTTACTACCTGGACATTATGATCCTGACCCGTAAGTGGACTAACAAGACGCACTACTTCCCCAATTCGACTATCGCCCGCCTTTAAAAATCCTATTCCGATATGGCAATTTAAATTTGGCGAAAAGCATGCTGATGTTATGTAACCTTGGTCATGCGCTGCATCCACTGGACTTCCAGTACTCATTAAATGCGATCCCGCAGGAACTAGATCATTTTTATTTACAGGCATAAAGCCAACCAATTTCAAAGCATCCTGAGTGTTAAGACCTTCACGCTCTGACATGACGGATCCAATGCTATCCTTCTTTTTTGAAACCATTCTGCCCATTCCTAGATTTAATGCAGAGGTAGTTCCGTTTAGTTCATTTCCTGCGGCATGTCCTTTTTCGATACGCATTACTCCTAGAGCCTCAGTGCCGTAAGGGACTATATCAAATTCCTCTCCAGCCTTCATTATTTCACGTATTAATGAGTCACCATATCGGGTGGGTACTGCCAGTTCATATGCTAACTCCCCAGAAAAGGAGATCCTAAACAACCTAGCTCTGAGACCCCCGCATACAGTAATCTGTCCGCACGCCATAAAGGGAAATCCCTCGTTCGATATGTCATATTCTATATCTACCAGTTTTCTTAACACACTTCGGCTGTTGGGCCCTGCTATAGCGAATTGAGCCCAAGCTTCTGTGGTAGAAATTAACTGAACATCCATTTTTGGATACAAGCATTGCCTTACAAATTCCATGTGTCGATAAACTGATACAGCATTTGCAGTGGTCGTCGTCACCACAAAATGATTTTCATCTAAGCGAGCTGCAGTCCCATCGTCCAAAGCAATACCATCTTCTCTCAGCATCAAACCATAACGCGTTTTGCCAATCGCTAACTTTGCAAATCCATTACAATAAATTAAATTAAGAAAGCTAGCAGCGTCTTTTCCTTGTACATCGACTTTTCCCAAGGTGGTTACATCACATACTCCAACTGATTTTCTGGTTTGAATAACCTCACGATCTACCGATTGCCGCCAATGAGTTTCACCCTTTTCTGGGAACCATTGCGCACGCATCCACATTCCAACCTCTACAAAAACAGCCCCCTTTTCTTCAGCCCACATATGGCTTGGGGTTTTCCTGACAGGCCTAAAGTCCTTATCACGTGATCTACCAGCAAACGCACCGATGGCTGTTGGGGTATATGGTGGTCGATAAATAGTCGTTCCTACTTCTGGAATTGGCTTACCAAGTAGAGTAGCCATTATCGCTAGGCCAGAGATATTCGCTGTTTTTCCCTGATCGGTAGCCATCCCTAAAGTAGTATACCGCTTTAAATGTTCAACAGAGGTAAAATTTTCTTGCTTTGCTAACCTTACGTCTTTTGCCGTCACATCATTTTGCTGATCAACCCATCCTCTAGAAGATCCTTGTACCATCCAGAAGGGCTCTATAGCTAATTCTACATCTCCCTTTGTTTTCGGCAAATCAAACTTTTTGGATTTAACGTTCAATTTATCTAGAGCCTGTTTTGCTGACTCGTAGCCAGACCTTATCACATCCTCTAATTCCATAAAGCCATTTGCGGAGCCTGCTATGAGCATATTGCTTGGACTATTATCATCAGGAATGAATGACTGAATAGCTTCATTCCAGATTGGGCGTCCACGATGATGACTGCTTATATGAATGTTAGGGTTCCATCCACCGGATACGCCCAGGGCTCCGCATTTTAAAGTCCGTTGGGTGCCATCCTCGTGTTTTATATTGATACTATCCAAACCTAAGCGTCCATTAGTATTAGACACAACAGAATTTGAAAATGTTTCATAGTCTGGAGAGTCAATTTTTTGCTTTCTTGTATCAATAACAGCTGCAACATTTACACCTTTATTAATGAGCGCGCGCGCAGTCTGATGACCATCATTATTATTTGTAAAGATTGCCACATCTCGATTGGGCGTCACTGCCCACCTGTTAACGTAGTTTCGAATAGCACCTGATAACATTATGCCGGGTCGATCGTTATTCTCGAAAACTATTGATCTTTCAGTAGCACCGGAGCAAAGTATGGCTTGCTTTGTGTAAATTCGCCAAAGTATTTGCCTGGGCTTTCCAGGATCTGGAGTTTTAAGATGATCCGAAACACGCTCAACTGCTCCGTAAATACCATGATCAAATGCACCAATAACCGTTGTCCGAGTAAGAACCCTCACATTTGTAAAACTACATAACTCGTCAGTAATATCTTGTGCCCATTTACTACCTGGTTTGTCATCCAAGATATAATTCTCTGCGTTAAGCCGGCCTCCAGTCACAAAGTCCTCATCAACAACAATAACTCTGACACCCGACCTTGCAGCAGTAAGTGCCGCAGACAAGCCAGCCGGACCAGCTCCGATGACCAAAATATCTGTATGAAGAAAACCTTTGTCATAACAATCTGGGTCTGGCTCCAAAGACGCAGACCCCAAACCCGCAGCTCGTCGAATTATTGGTTCATATACCTTTTCCCAGAAAATAGATGGCCACATAAATGTTTTATAATAAAATCCTGCGGTCAAAAAAGGCGCTAGTAGATCATTAATTCCTAAAAAGTCAAAATTCAAAGAAGGCCAGCAATTTTGTGGATGTGCTACTAGTCCATCGTAAAGTTCAGTTGTGGTAGCACGGGAATTAGGTTCTTTGCGATTTCCAGTCCGCAATTCCACAATTGCATTCGGCTCCTCCGAACCCGCAGATATCATGCCCCTTGGCCTATGATATTTGAACGAACGTCCGACTAGCCTTACATCGTTTGCGAGCAATGCTGACGCGAGTGTATCACCCTCAAACCCTTGCATCAATTGCCCATTAAATTCAAAAGTCCAAGGATTACTACGGTTGATTAGACCACCTTCTAATCTATTTTTTTGCGCCATACTATCGACCCTCTTTGATAGCCACATCGCTGGCCAGTCTGACTTCTGTTATCTCATGACTCAACGTATCGCGTGTGACCACTAACCAGGATCTATCACCGTATTCGTGGAACCATAGCTCGCGATGCACACCGGCAATATTATCGCGTAGGTAGCCATAGTCTACAAACTGCTCTAAGGCACTGTCTTCTTGCCAATTTGGACGATTTATCAAATTTGCGTCTCCAAGATACACAAATTCAGAGCTGTCGCGTGGTCCCAATAATGGATGATTGATAATCATAAGATCTCCTAGTGCAAATTTGGCTGGTTACCCATACCTTTTTCATCGATCATTAATCCTTTGGAAAATCTGTCAAAACGGAAAGCACGTGCTGTTTTATGAGGCTCGTTGGTTGCCAACAAATGCGCGTATACCCACCCTGACGCTGGTGTAGCTTTAAAACCACCATAACACCATCCACCATTAAAATAGAGCCCAGAAATATCAGTTTTATCTATTATTGGAGAACCGTCCATAGACATATCCATTATGCCACCCCACATGCGGAGCAATCTCACTCGACCAAGCATGGGGAATATTGCCATTCCACCTTCACAAACATCTTCTACTACTGGTAAATTTCCCCTCTGCGCATAGGAATTGTATCCATCAAGATCCCCGCCAAATACGAGCCCTCCTTTATCTGACTGACTGCAATAGAAGTGACCCGCCCCAAAGGTAATTACTCCCGGCAATAGCGGTTTCAAACCTTCAGATACGAAGGCTTGCAAAACATGGCTTTCTATCGGCAAACGCATACCAGCCATTTGCATTAAACGACTAGATGAACCAGCAACACAGGCACCCACAGTCTTTGCCTTAATAAACCCTTTTGTTGTCTCAACCCCAAGGCACGTACCATTCTCAATCTTAAAGCCAGTAACCTCGCAATTTTGTATTATATCCACACCACATGTATCAGCAGCTCTTGCATAGCCCCAAGCAACAGCGTCATGTCGCACTGTACCGCCTCTATGCTGGGCTAAACCACCTTTAACAGGAAAGCGCGCATTTTCAGTATTTAAAAAGGGATATCGTTTCTTAATCTGTTCTGTCGTGAGCAAATCTGCATCAGCACCGTTCAGAAGCATAGCGTTGCCCCTGCGAATGAACGCATCTCTTTGAGCATCACTGTGGATCAGATTTAAAATTCCTCTCTGAGAAATCATTGCATTGTAGTTAAGTTCCTTTTCCAAACCTTCCCAAAGTTTGAGTGAAAACTCGTAGAATGGTTCGTTTCCATCCAAGAGATAATTTGAACGAATTATAGTTGTATTACGCCCAACATTACCGCCGCCAATCCAACCCTTTTCGAGTACTGCTATTCTGGATCTCTTGAATTCTTTCGCCAAGTAATATGCAGTAGCCAGCCCATGACCGCCACCACCAATTATCACGTAGTCATATTCACTATTTGGATCAGGAGAGCGCCAAGCAGGTCCCCAGCCTCGATGGCCGGTCAATGCTTCCTTGATAACTCTAAATCCAGAATACTTCATTTCAATACTCCCTAACTACTTATGTGGCTCAAGGATCTCAATTTCAATTTACAAATCGGACATGTTTTCAAATAAATCGGACATCAACAAAAGATTATATGAATATCGAGCTATTTTTTTTATTTATGGAATCAAAACAGTCGAACCAGTTGTTTCTCTTGCCTCGAGTAAATCATGGGCCTTACGAATATCTGATAGAGGAAATTCTTTGCCAACTAGCAAATTTATAGTGCCATTGCTAACTTTTTTGAAAAGTTGATCTGCCATCAGCTGACAGGTTTCGCGATTAGCAATGTGGGAAAAAACTGTTGGCCTGGTAACTTTCAGGGATCCTTTTGCCGCTAGTTGGCTGATATCGAATGGTGGCACTTTACCACTCGCATTACCAAAACTGATCATCATTCCAAGGGGCTTCAAGCAATCTAATGACCCCTCAAATGTAAATGCGCCTACAGAATCCATTACAGCTTCCACACCAGCACCGCTAGTAATTTCTCTTACTTCTTTTACAAAATCTTGGCTTGTATAATTTATGCAGTGCTTCGCGCCATTTTGCAGCGCCAGTTGACATTTTTCATCTGAACCGGCAGTACCAATTAAGTTAATTCCTTCTGATCTTGCCCACTGGCAAGCAATCAACCCAACCCCACCAGCAGCAGCGTGAAAAAGAACAGTATCGCCACGACTGAGGCTCGTCGTCCTATGAAATAAATACTGAACGGTCAAGCCTTTCAACATAACCGCCGCTCCAATTTTGAAACTTATACCTTCAGGCAGTTTACAAACTTGTGTAGAAAGCAAATTACGCACGTCAGAATATGCACCTGGGCGCGCACTCGCGTATGCTACGCGATCACCAACTTTTACATGTGTTACACTATCACCGACTTCTGTAACAAGACCTGATGCTTCTACACCTAAGGCAGCCGGCAGCTCAAGCGGATAAAGACCTGTTCGTTGGTAAATATCAATATAATTTAATCCTATTGCCCTATGCTCAACGGTTATTTCATCTGAATTTGGAGCTTGCAATGAAAATTTAGAAAGTTCTAAATTTTCAGACCCACCAAATTCTCTTATAACTACTTTTTTCGGCATTACATCCTCCACAAAACTACACAATACTTTTACCCGAGTTATAAGCTCTATTCACAAAATATGACTAGAATAAAAAAAGCTAATCTTAAAAAGATATTGTATTGATGTTAGGCGAGGTCACTTGATGGGAAGAGGATTATCAAGCGATCTCGCCGATACAACTAAACCAGGTTGTATCGTTCTTCTACTATATATGGCTAAAAATGTCAAAACTATTCTAAATTTTGTAGATAATAATAAATATAGTAGTCCTTAAACTGACCGATAGAAGATGTAGCACAAATATCACTTACAATGTTCCCGAGTATCGATGATTAGAAGGCAGTGAGCTATAATTCTCAATTACAAAAAACTTGTCTCGTAAAAATTTATAATATGTAATGAAAAAAAACTGAAGGTGAAAAAGTTTTATGGCCAAAGAACTAACAGCTTGGTTGTCAATTGGCAGCACGTACTCTTACTTAACTGCGATGCGGATACAAGAAGTTTGTGTAAAAGAGGATATTAAAATTTCTGTTGTTCCAATAAGCGTCAGACAAATAATGAAAAGCATGGACAATATTCCATTTCCACCGTCTAAGCGAACAAAGGTAACTTATATGTGGAGGGACATTGAAAGAAGAGCCGAACTGTATAAAATTCCAATTCCAAAAGTTCCTGCACCCTATCCTTTAAAAGAATTTGATCGAGCAAACTTGGTTGGAATAGTAATGAACGACAAAGGACTTTACTTGGATTATTTCAAATACACTTACGAAGAATGGTTCTTGAATGGAAACGAAGCTGGCTCAGAAAAAAACCTTGCAGTTACGCTTAAAAAATTAAGTTTCGATGTAAACAAAACAATCGATCAAGCGGAGTTGATGGAATCACGATATATCGAGAATACACAGCGCGCATTAGAATTTGGTATATTTGGAGTGCCGAGTTTTTCCTTTGATGATGATATATTTTGGGGGGACGATCGGCTTGAAGATGCTATACGACTAATGGCAAAAAAGTAAAACTGAAGCAGCATATCTGAAATAAACTGACTTTAAGTCAAATACAAAAATGATCTGACGCACTAACGGGTAAAAGTTGTTTGCTGAAGATTGAAGTGATACTTGTAACCAGCAAAATAACAGAGCATATATATTAAGCTATTAACGTTAAGATCTTGAATAGTTTTCATAGAAATTTTAGAAAATACATAATTTGTAAAGACATGAAATTTTAGGAGGACGAGATGGACGAGGCTTTTAATATGTCAATGCGTAAATTTCTTAAGCAGGTTGGAATAACATCTCAAAGAGCAATAGAAGACGCATTACGAGATGCTAATGATGGCGAGTACAAAGTTGATGCAAAAATCGTCATTAAGGCTGTTGGTATGGAACATAAAGTATCCGGCACAATAAAAATTGGGGATTAATAATTGGCTCTAACCAAAGAAGGCGTTATCGATGCATTGACAACTATTATGGGACCAAAAGGAACCGATATAGTGACTGGCGGAGAAGTACGAGCATTAGATGTAGACGATAATAATGTACGTTTCGTTTTGGAAATTGATCAATCTTTAGCCAAAGAGTACTCAAAAATTAAGGAAACTTCAGAGTCATATTTAAGAAAGTTAGGTGCAAAGGAAGTTTCTATTGTCCTTACTGCGCATGCACCAACGGAACCACCACCTAATTTAAAACCAAATCGAAAGCCTGAACCTAAGCCTCCACAAAAAATACCTGGTGTAGATCGTATCGTAGCAATTGCATCAGGCAAGGGAGGTGTTGGGAAGTCTACTGTAAGCTCGAATTTAGCCTGTGCATTGGCTGCCCAAGGCAGACGCGTAGGACTTTTAGATGCCGATGTTTACGGACCCTCGCAACCAAGAATGCTTGGAGTATCTGGTCGGCCGTCTAGCCCAGACGGTAAAATTATTATTCCGCTCCAAAACTATGGCGTTACTATGATGTCTATTGGTCTAATGACTAATGAAGGCCAGGCTGTCGTATGGCGCGGTCCGATGATAATGGGCGCACTTCAGCAAATGATTATGCAAGTTCAGTGGGGAAGTCTGGATATTCTGATTGTAGATTTGCCACCTGGAACTGGAGACGTCCAAATGACCCTTGCACAAAAGACAGAAGTAAGCGGCGCAATAATTGTATCAACACCGCAAGATGTTGCACTTATCGATGCACGAAAAGGTATTGATATGTTCAACCAGCTTAAAGTGCCGATACTTGGTATGATTGAAAACATGTCTGTACATATCTGTCCCAAATGTGGTTACGAAGAACCTATATTTAGTAATGGCGGGGTGCGAAGTGAAGCAAAAAAAATCGGCGTTCCAGTTCTTGCCGAAATACCACTTCACCTTGATATAAGGGTGGCATCAGATGAAGGTAAGCCATTAGTAGTATCTTCCCCAAACTCTTTACAGGCTGATGTTTTTTCTGAACTAGCAAAGTCGATGATCGCTAAAGGTCAAGCCTAGTGGCATTATTATCTAGGACCAATTTTTTAGTCTCAGAAAATTTCAGGGATATACTAAACACTTATAAACTGGCAGGCATCACCATTAATGGAAGTTCCCATGAATGATATTTGGTTCGGCCTGTTTCAGGCTTTGATTCTTATAATTACTTTAGATACAGACTTAATAGAGATTTCCCTAAGATCATTACAAGTTACTCTTACAGCGCTTTTCGTAAGTTCACTAATCGCTATGCCATTAGCAGCAACACTGGCTATTAGTCGATTTCGTTTTCGTAGTTTTATCATAGCGATGTTAAATGCACTTATGGGTCTACCACCAGTAGTAGTTGGGCTAATAGTTTATATCTTACTTTCACGCTCTGGACCCTTTGGAGTTTTAGATCTCTTGCATACAAAAACGGCCATGATAATAGCACAAACTATTATTGTAACACCTCTGATCACCTCGATAGCGCATCAATCTCTTCGAGAGTTGTGGTTCGAATATCATGACTTTCTCATTTCAATGAATACCTCTGCTTTCCAGAGAATGCTTACACTGCTTTGGGATGGGCGACGTGCTTTGTTGACTGCGGTCCTTGCTGGATTTGGAAGGGCAATAGGTGAAGTTGGTGCTATAATGATAGTTGGCGGAAATATTGATAATTTAACTCGAGTACTGACGACAGCAATCGCTCTTGAGACCTCAAAAGGAGATTTTGCCTTGGCACTTGCTCTTGGTTTTGTACTTATCTGCATAGCCATCATGATTAATTTATCCACACATTGGCTAAGCAAGACTGAACGAGAGGGGCCTATGTAATGTTTCCATTAATCGTAGAAAATATGGTGATAAAACACAAAGAGCATTCCATTTTAGGACCAATTAATCTTACTATTAATGAAGGCGGTATAAGCGTGGTTCTTGGACCTAATGGCTCTGGTAAAACAACACTGCTTAAAGGATTACACGGAATAATAAGACCGCAAAATGGCTGCGTAAAATGGTCGACGTCCAAAAAAGATTCAATGAGTAAACAGATGTTTGTTTTTCAAAGCCCAATAATGCTGCGAAGATCTGTACTAGAAAATTTAGCCTACCCATTAACATTAAGAAAAGTTCCAAGAGTCCAAGCACTTTATAAAGCTGAGCAGTGGGCAGAGAAAATATCTATGTCTAATTTGGCCAACCAAAAAGCAACCCGCCTATCTCGAGGCGAAAAACAGAAATTAGCATTAGCTCGTGGACTGATTACTAGACCGGCAATGCTTTTTCTAGACGAACCGAGTGCTTCATTAGATGGCCAAACGACTTTAGAAATTGAGAGATTGCTAAACGCTAGCTTGAAACTCGGAACTACCATTATGATGTCGACCCATGACATCGGCCAAGCCAAGCGATTAGCAAATACTATTTTGTTTTTGAAGGACGGAAAATTAGCGAGCACGCAATCCGCTGAGGAGTTTTTTAAAAAACCAAAGGCTACTTCTGCTCGCAAATTTATAGCAGGTGACATTGTATGACTAAGTTCTTAATAAAAGTCATTATTTTTACATTTTTATTAGCTTTTTCAAATACAATATTTGCTGATACATTTAAACTTGCGGTTACAACATCGTTTAACAATTCGGGTTTAAGTGATGAACTGATCCCTCACATTAAAAAGGATCTAAACCTAGATATAAAACTTCTTGTAGTCGGTACCGGTCAAGCAATTAGGCTTGGTAAAGCAGGAGATGTTGATGCAATTTTAGTTCATTCGAAGTCAGCCGAAGAGACATTTATAAAAAGTGGTTTCGGAAGCCACAGAAGAGAAATTATGTATAATGATTTTGTGATAATAGGTCCAAATTATGATCCTGCTGGAATAAAAAAAGCAAGTAACGTCAACGAAGCTCTGGCACTAATTTTTAGAGCCACTGTCCCATTTATTAGCCGTGGAGATGACAGCGGCACTCATAAAAAGGAAATTGAATTATGGAAACACGCTAATCTTGATCCAAATGATTTTGGAGACTGGTACAAATCAGTTGGATCTGGGATGGGTTCATCATTGAATATGAGTGCAAGCATGAAAGCTTATATCCTTTCCGACCGAGCAAGTTGGTTAAATTTTAAAAATAAATCTGATCTTACAATTTTGTTCTCTGACGACGCCGTTCTATTTAATCAATATTCATTTATACCTGTGAGTATATCAAAACATAGACATGTCAAATTCGAATTGGCTAAAAAACTGGAGGGTTGGTTGACTTCTCCACGAGCTCAATTAATCATAGATTCCTATAAAATAAATGGGGAATCTTTATTTAAATTCAATGCTAGTGACAGGTAGTGTACAAATAGATCAATAAAATATAACTTTGTTTTTACGTTTTAAGTCACGATGGCAAAGGCTTGGCAATCTGACAGACGAAATTATTCTTACATAAAAAAGCCAAATAAATTATCTGTACCTATTTTATATATTTCAGTTAACTTTATATGAAATTTATTTTAAACTTAAATGATCCAGAGATATTCTATGCCCAAGGTTAAAATAAACAAGATATCACAGCAGGATCCACATTCTGTTGGCGAGGTTCGAGAAAAAGTTCTTGAGGTAGCAATAGGCCGCCAAATACGCACCTATAGAAAGAAAATGGAGATAACTGTTTCAGACTTGTCAAAAATGACTGGTCTTTCAACAGGAATGTTATCAAAAATTGAAAATGGCAATACTTCACCTTCGCTATCTACATTACAGACCTTGTCAAACTCTTTGTCCGTTCCGCTAACCTCTTTTTTCCGTCAATTCGAGGAGCAACGTGAATGTGTTAATACAAAAGCAAATCAAGGAGTAGAAGTTGAAGGGCACGGAACTAGAGCAGGGCATCAATATAATCTATTGGGGCATTTAGGGTCAAATGATAGTGGGGTAATAGTCGAGCCATACCTGATAGAATTAACAAGCACGGCTGATACTTTTCAGACTTTCCAGCATGTGGGAATAGAAACTATTTACATGTTAGAAGGAGAAATCACATATCGACATGGAGTAAGCACATATCAACTTAAGCCAGGCGATACTTTATTTTTTGACGCTGACGCCCCGCACGGCCCTGAATTATTAGAAAAATTACCGGCTAGATATCTTTCAATAATTTCATATCCTTTAAGAAATTAATATTGGTGACTATGCACATCGTTAACATTTGACCATATGGTTATGAAGTCATTTTCAAATAAATTTTCGCAAGCCGATCAGGTAAATGATCGATATTGTTTATAGTTACGTACCTAGATTTTCCAAAAATCTCATTCGCTCGCTCACCTGCATGGTTGCCTAAAGCAACACAAAATGCATCTATTTGCAAATTTTTCAGGTAATTCACAGCATGTTTAGCATCATGAACTAGGTAATCCTTGTCAGAAACGTCTATATCAGATGGCTCTCCATCTGTTATAATTAAAACCAATTTTCTCAGGGCATGTACATTTTTAAAGGATTCGCCAGAGTATCGAATAACCGGTCCCATTCTAGTAGAATATTGAGACTTCATCCCAGAAATATTCATACCAGCCAACAAATTTAACGACTCGTTGAAGTATTTAATCGGCTGGATTCTTACTTGATCCTTTCCAATAGAGCAAAATGATGAGACCGCAATCGGGTCCCCTAGCTTATCTACAGCTTTCATAAAAATTCCGGTTGCATCCTTTTCTAGGTCAAGAATTGTTCTACCTGAACTGGTAATTTTTTCACCTGTAGAAGCGGAAGTATCAACCAAAAGATGTATAGCAATGCTTCTCTGGGGGAGTGTGCTTCCTTCGTAAATATTTGTATCTGGGATCTTTTTTGCTCTATAGGATATAGCTGCTTCAATCGTAGCATCCACGTCTAACTTTTCGCCCTCTGCTTGCTTTTTTAATCTTAATTTTCGACCCATAGCCATCGCACCTACCAGTTTTTCTGTACGACGGATCAGTGAGTAGTAATTTTCTTCAAGTACTTGCCAGTAATTGGGTAAGCCATTTAGCGGTTTGAACTCATATAATGAAACCCAATCCTCTCTTAAGAGCCTGCGTTGATAGTCGTACTCAGGTAGTTTTGTTATTAAAACTCCGTTATCTTCTTCTATTCGAGCTGTTTTCAATTTACCGGTTTCATTATCCTCTGGAACATTATCATCTTCTTTATGCCTTTGGATTTCACCATGTTTTGATTTATTTTTTTTAAATTCTATTGTTTCAACCATCAATTCATTCTGGTTTGACATATCCATTTCATCTTGTTCAAAATCCCATAACCCTAAATTATCATCCTTATAGTTGGGATTTACCACATAATCCTTTGCATTAAATTGCACCCGCAATTGCCCCAAATCATGACCCAACAAATTACCAATTAAACGACTAATTCTAGGATCATTCCAGCTTTCCTTTGCCTGAAAAAACATTTTTTTTCCTTTTTGCACCCAAGCATCACTACAGTTAAAGGTAGGATCTATCAAAGCTCTACTCAATCTTGTAAGCAAACTAGGCGCAGTGGCAATTCCATCAGGAGAAACCGAGTGAAAAGACTTCCAAAAATTTCTTAAGCCTGGCATTTTTTCAGAAGCAAGCCACTCTACTCTAGCATCTTCTATAGTTGAAATAATCGCTATTTGAATTGGTTTCAATTTTTCCGTTTTAAAACGCCGACCACCATGAACATAGTGTGCAGCTAAATGAAACGCGGCTGCTCTGTAAGTATCAACTTTACGATTTTCTGAATTTGCATAAGCAGACGGCAACATAAAAAGCTTGCCTGCAAAACTGCTTCTGTGTTTTACAACTTCTTGTTTTTCATCATAAATTTCTCGTAAAGTTGGCGTTATCCCAAATAACGCCATAGTTTCAAGTCTTAATTGTCGCTCCAATAACTGGAATGTGAAATTCCCAGCCTGTCGGTATAAGATTTGCTTACTCTCCTGAGATTGTAAGTTAAAAAACTGCTCTCCTCGAAGCCTATCATTTATGGAGAGTTTCAAACCGGATTCTACCCATATTAACCAACGCTGAAAACCAATCTGTCGGATAATATTTGGGCCTCGGTCAAATAATATCCGTAAAATAGCTGGGTTTTTTCTGGCTAATTCTAAAACTATTTCATGAAAGTCATTAAAATCTTTTGGATTGGGAATACTCTTTATAACTAATACCGTTGTTTGACACATCAAAAATGCATCAGATTTACTTGCTTTTATAGCTACCAACGAAAGAGACGATGTAAAACTGTGCAAACATTCATTACCAAAATGCTGCAAAACTAAAATAGATAACTCCGAATATACATTGCTAATTCGGGGACCGTATCCGGCATTCTTAATCCTATCATTACATTTGTGCCAAAACAAAATTTGTGATTTGCTCAACTTTTTCGTGATATCAGCTGAACCCCCAATATCTAAATCAAGATTATCATTCATCGATAATTAACAGCATAACTCTACAGCAGTTCGCAAGGCAGCTTTAACATCGTTATCATCGGTCATAGGATTTACTAGCGCTACATTTCCTGCTTCTTGAAAATCGAGACCCTGCTGAATAAGCCTGCTAGCGTGCACTAGCATGCGAGTGGAGAGACCCTCAGATAGTCCGTTTCCCTTCAAATTTCTTGATTTTTCGGCGACATTAACCAGTTTCTCTGCTGTTTTTTTGTCTATTCCTGTTTCTGCTAATAAAATTTCACATTCAAGAGTTTTATCCGGATACGAAAAATCTAATGCACAAAAGCGCTGCTTAGTAGATTCCTTTAAATCTTTAATAACACTTTGGTATCCAGGATTATATGAGATAACCAAATTAAATTTTGAATGAGCCCTAACAAGCTCACCCTTTTTTTCTAAAGGAAGAATTCTTCTATCGTCAGTCAGAGAATGAATTATTACAGTCGTGTCTTGCCTCGCTTCAACAACCTCGTCTAAATAACATATAGCTCCATTCCGGACCGCCAAAGTCAAAGGTCCGTCATGCCAATAGGTACCATCAGTACCTAATAGGTATCTGCCAACCAAGTCAGAAGCTGTCATATCTTCATGGCACGAAACAGTCACAAGTGGCATTTTAAGTTTCCATGCCATATGCTCGACAAATCTTGTTTTGCCGCATCCGGTTGGGCCTTTAAGCATAATTGGCAAGTTCTGACTAATTGCCGCATCAAATACTGATACCTCATTACCAATTGAAGTATATTTTGGCTCTTTATGGATTTTGTAGTCGTCCAAAATAAAAACTTTCCTTAATTATAGCTGTAGCCAACAAATAGATTTGTTGACTACAGTTAAAAGATTTCAATATTTTAAACTTATCTATGATTTTTTTCTGTGTCTTGGTTAGGCAAACCTTCAATTGGACACTCATCTACACCAATTGTTGTCCGAGTAAAGCTTTCAACCAGTTCGCGAGTACCCTCCGGGTCTTCTGCCCAATTCTTATAAAATTCAAATGGTAACTGAGCATGCCCTTTGTCGCCATCACCTGAATTAATCACCCCAGTATAACCCCTGTGAAGTAGCTTAAACAAAAAGTTATTGCTTTGCGCGTTCCTTCTAGCATCTCTTATCGCAGACACTGAGAGTTGGCCAAACTGAATTCCATTTTCTTCTTCGGCACACTGTCCAAGAGTTCTACCGTCAAAGCCTATTATAGATGAATAGCCAAAATATGTATAAACCCCGTCAAAACCGGTAGCATTAGCTACAGCTACGTAACTATTGTTAGCCCAGGCCATTGCTTTGGCCATTGTTATTTGCTGCTCTTTTGCAGGATACATATAACCTTGACAGCGTATAATGAGTTCAGCCCCTCTCATTGCACAATCTCTCCAAATTTCAGGAAAATTACCATCATCGCAAATGATTAAACTTATTTTCATACCTTTTGGACCCTCAGAAACATAAGTAGAGTCTCCTGGATACCATCCTTCAATGGGCACCCAAGGCAAAATCTTACGATATTTCTGTACAATTTCCCCTTTATTGTTCATTAGAATTAGCGTGTTGTAGGGAGCTTTGTTTGGATGCTGCTCGTGCCTCTCACCTGTCAATGAAAATACACCCCAAGTGTCAGCTTGCCTACATGCAGCAGCGAAAATTTCAGTTTCCTCACCAGGAATGGCGGACGCCGTTTCGTACATTTCCGCCTCATCATACATTATCCCCTGAGTTGAATATTCAGGAAATATTACCAGGTCCATCCCCGGTAAGCCTTTTTTCATCCCTACAACCATATCAGCAATTTTTTTACAATTCTCGATAACCTCTGCTTTTGTATGAAGCCTAGGCATCTTATAATTAACCACTGCCACACCAACTGTATCTTTTGTACTAACAATATCGCCATGCCACATTTAAATAATCCTCCCGTACGCAGACTTTCTAATAATAACAAACGCAACTTTATCTTAAGCACTACAACTAGTGACACTTTCAAAAATCTTAAAGAAGATCACTCAAGTGCAACTGATAAACCCCGTAATTAAACTTCTATTATAAACTAATTTACAATCTCCATTTTGTGCTCGACACAAAATCTTGTTCTTAACAGTAAATTTTAATTCCTATATATAAAAACATAAACGCTATTTTTGCAAACGAAAAATAGCTATTTCTTTGAGGTATGTATGAATTTCAGGGGAAGTCACAAGGATTTAATCAATAGTCTAAATTATAAAAAATACACCTTTTTCGACAAAAATACTTTGTGAAAGATGTTTCTAATTCATTTTCGTCTTTTCTCAGGAGATACTCCAGTAACAATTTCTCGAGCGCATGACCAAACAGTATTCATAGCCTCAGTCAGGATCGTAGCCCTTTGTGCCAATAATCTTACGACTACATGATGCTCTTCAGAAATTGAACACCCAAAATAGCATCCACTAATTTTTGCAAGTTTAGCCTCAATTTGCTTTACTACAGCCTTATCAATACCAAAAAAATAAATTGAGCCAACGCACGAATATGATCCATTTCGTTGTAGGTAGTCAACTCCTCGCACAAAATATTTATCATCAAAAACTAAATCGTCATCATAAAAAACTTTGGTTTCATTCAAACATTCAATAAAGGTCTGATTTTCAGCTTGTGGGTCATGCGTAATAAATGAATCACTGATAATTGCTTTAGAACCCTTCGATAGCTCTAATTCAACGTTCCCTCTATATTTGCTTCCGGCCATTAAAATAACTGGGTCCGGTAAATATTCGAAGTAAGAGTTTTCTTTGACTTTAAAATTTAGTCTTTGATGGGCACCTTTATTTCTTGTTGCCTTATGTACTATTGTTGAAGCCTGAGTTGTCAGATGAAATTTAGTATCGTTTAGTAAGGCTACATTTAATTCATGGACGTCACAATCGTATAATCCACCGGAGCTGGACTGAATATATAGTGTAAGAAAATTTTCTGGATCTCCATTTATGCTGAATGGAACGGTCATATGAAAAGGGTGTGGCATTAATTGGTGTGATATGAAACTGTTACCGCCAATAGTCTTAATTTCTAACTCTGCATGAGAAAAATTTAATTTTTCGGGACCGCTTGAAGAAAGGTTATGCAGCATCGAAAATACCGTCCAGAAACAGTACTTGCGTTGAAATTTCTCTAGCTATTTTTTCAACGCCGTGATGATTATTTTCTGATCTGCACTGACATGAAATTACTGGCCCAGATCCTCTTACACTTATAGCTTCTGCCTCTATGCTTGATGCATCTACTCCCACATAAGGAGCTAAATCTACTTTATTTATAACTAAAAGATCAGACTGCACCAAACCTGGTCCACGCTTTCTTGGAATATCATCACCCTGAGCCACATCTATTACAAACATCCACCAATCGACTAAATCAAGCGAAAATGTTGAGGCAAGATTATCACCCCCACTTTCAATTATAATTAAGTCTAATTCTGGAAACTTTTCGTCTAGATCATCAGCGGCAGCAATATTTAAGGTTGGATCCTCACGAATAACCGTATGAGGACACGCCCCAGCTTCGACTGCCAAAACCCTATCCGGATCTATCAAGCCACTCTTCCGCAATCGTTCAGCATCCTCTTTAGTAACTAAATCGTTTGTAACCACCGCAACCTCTATATGATTTTGGGAAAACGCTGGAATCAATCGTTCAATAAGTGCTGTTTTGCCAGATCCAACTGGGCCGCCTATTCCAATCCGCGCTGCACCAGTACTTTTCTTTTGAACTATTTTATCTACTGAATGACCGCTCATCTCAGCATATACCTTTGAGTAAGAGGCAGTTCAGAGGCTGGTTCACAATATGCAAGTTCTCCATCTACAAACACGTCAAAAGTCGAAGGATCTACCTTTATATCTGGCGTCACATCATTCAAATACATATCCTTTTTCTGCAACTTACGAGTTCCTACCGCAGGTAGTAAATTTTTCTTTAGGTTCAGCTTTCCTTTTATGTCATTTTCGATAGCCAGAGGGTTGACAAAACAAGCACTTAGTGCTGGTGCAGCGCCTCCAAAAGCGCCCCATTGTGGACGAAGCATTACTGGTTCGCAGGTCATTAATGAGGCAGCCGAGTCCCCCATAGCTCCCCATGCTATAAACCCACCTTTCACAACAATTTCGGGTTTACTACCAAAAAATCCAGGTCGCCATAGTACAATATCAGCAATTTTACCCGGCTCCAAAGAACCAACATGCTCTTCAATACCAAAACATCGCGCAGCATTAATTGTGTATTTTGCGATGAACCGCTTAATTCGTTCATTATCGCCAGATTTAGTTTTTTCCTCAGCCAGACGACCCCTTTGATCTCTCATTTTTGATGCAAGTTGCCATGTTCTGGTAATTACTTCATTAATTCTACCCATACCCTGGCTATCTGACCCAATCATCGAGATTGCCCCCAGATCATGCAGTATATCTTCTGCTGCAATCGTCTGCGCCCTTATTCGACTTTCCGCAAATGCCACATCCTCTGGGACCCTAGGGTTGAGATGATGGCATACCATAGTCATATCAAGATGCTCATCAAAAGTATTAATTGTATAGGGATTAGTTGGGTTTGTTGAGCTAGGAAGACAGTTAGATACACCAGCCACTTTAATTATGTCAGGAGCGTGACCACCACCAGCGCCTTCTGTGTGATACATATGTATAGTACGACCATTTATAGCGCGAAGCGTATCCTCCACAAACCCACTTTCATTCAGAGTATCAGTATGTAATTGGACCTGGAAATCAAGCTCATCAGCTACTGACAAGCAACAATCAATTGCTGCAGGCATGGCGCCCCAATCTTCATGGATTTTTAAGCCAAGGCAACCATTCTCTATTTGCTCATGCATAGCAGGTGTGAGATGAGCATTACCTCGTCCCAGAAAACCAAAATTCATGGGCCATTGTTCAGACGCCTGCAACATTTTGCCTACATTAAAAGTACCACCCGAGTCGATACCAACGGTAATTGGACCCAGCGATCCGCCTAACATAGTTGTAATCCCAGAAGAAATTGCATGTTCCACCAACTGTGCGCTATCAAAATGAACATGTACATCGATAGCGCCTGCTGTCGCGATTAGACCTTCTGCATCTCGAACTGTGGTCCCAGCACCAACAATCATATCAGGATGGACACCCTCCATTACATCAGGGTTTCCAGCTTTCCCTATCCCAGCAATTTTTCCTTTTTTAATGCCAATGTCAGCCTTTACGATACCAATCACAGCATCAATAATGACGACATTGCAAATGAGCATGTCTAAGGCACCATCTTCGCTGGTAATACCAGCCTTCATACCCATACCATCACGTAACGTCTTACCGCCACCATGAAGACACTCGTCTCCATAAACTGCAAAATCCTTTTCTACTTCTGCCCACAAATTTGTATCACCAAGCCTTACCTGATCCCCAACAGTTGGGCCAAACATGGCCGCGTACTCTGATCTGTTAATTGTTGCCACTTTATACCCCCTTAAACCCGGCATCCTTTGCACGTTGGATTGCCTGTTTTTTTCCGCCTTCTGAAATATCATTTTTAGACAAATTGTTGAGACCGTTCAGTAATTTATCACCTCCAAATTCAGTGAGACAAACCTCTCTTTCTTGACCCGGCTCAAATCGTACTGCAGTACCGGCCGGAATGTCTAATCTAAACCCAAATGCAGCTGATCTATCAAAATCTAATGCCTTGTTGGTCTCAAAGAAATGATAATGGCTACCAATTTGCACAGGACGATCCCCAGTATTAACGACCTGTAACTTAATCTTTTCTCGACCCTCGTTTATTTCTATCACTCCATTGGCAGTCCTTATCTCCCCAGGGATGACCCTGTCTTTTTCAAGTGGTAGTTCGCCTAATCGGATGGGATCGTGAACTGTGACTAATTTCGTACCGTCTGGAAAGGTTGCCTCAACCTGCAGAATGGGTATTAATTCTTTCACTCCGGTAACAACGTCATCTGTGTTTAAGATCTTAGATCCATGACTAATTAGTTCCGCAACAGAGTGACCATCATGCGCCATTTCCAATATTTCATCTGATATAAGAGCAATTGCTTCGGGAGCATTTAATTTCCTCCCACGACTACGGCGCTTTCGCGCAAGCTCAGCTGCAGAAAAAATGGTTAGTCTTTCTAGTTCGGTCGGAGTTAATAACATGTAAACCTTCCCTTTTAATTTGAAAATAAAGACACATCGAACATATTTCGGCGTGATGCCGCTATATCCGCCAGTAAAGAGCTTGTAGTTGCAACCTTTGGTAATTCACCTAATAATTTTTGTTCTATATTTGGAATTAAAGTTGCCATGATTTCCTGCGCCTTGATGGACCCTACTACATTTAACCTTATACCAGAAGATAACACCGAATAAAGAGCACCATACAAAGCTCCAATCTCTACCATGTCAATATCAATGTCCATCCCAAAACCAATTAATCCTCTGACTACTGGTTCATATCCCCAAGTGCCTGCTCGTGATCTTTTTGCGGATTCTCTTGAAAATTCTTGTACAAACTTGGTCTGCATCGATTTATGGACAGATATTAAGCTTCTCCCGATCCGACGAGAGGCGTTAGCTAATCCCTCGTTAGTATTCTGTACATGACAACTTCTATCAACATCAATCAGTTCATCAATGTTACCGAAACAGTTATAGGCATTCCTCAAAAAAAATCTGTCAAATTCAAACCAACGTGGTATTATTTGACTTTCTAAGATAAACAAAAGGTCCTGGGACGTAAAGTTGTCACGGTCCTTAGTGAGAGCTTCCAAACCTCCTGAAAAGGCGAACGAACCTGAGGGGAAAGCCGAATCGGATATTTGAAGTGTCTTCAATAACTTGATCTTTGAAATCAAACCTCCATCCCTTCGCTAACCTCAGTTATAATCAGCTCATTTAAATCAAAAGCACTTTCGAGCCTATTTTTGTACTCAGTACTATTTCCCTGTATTTCAATAAAAATTGAATCATCTGCAAACCGTACTGCCCAATGTAAATTTCCTGCAAAATATCCAAGCTTCAAATTCAAGCCGGCTTTTTTTGATTTAACTTTTAACCATTTTTCCGGCTTCACCTTTACAACAATAGCCGATTTTTCCTCAATCTCGAGGATTGCTCCATCAAAAAGCTTGATGTCTCTATCTAATGAAATTGCCAATTCTACGCCCATTCGTGTCGTATGCCTAAATCTTCTCCTAGATAGATCAATATTAGATAACTCCAAAAAATCAACTGCACCAGATGCTTCCATTTCATGAATTAGATTGTGATACTCGTCATCTGAATACGAACCAATTATTGTATGAATGTGGTGTACAGACATTTAACAAGCCTATGGATTTTTTTTATATATATATATACAATCAAAATCCTCTTTAACTTCACAATTATCAAAATGCGAAAGATAACCGTTCATGTTTTGAACTTCTGTGAAATATTTCATTATTGTGTAACACGCTCGAAAAGATACCGCCTGTTTGGATAGCCAGTAATCATTATCCTCATTCACACCATTTTCTTTAAATAGCGCTACTCTCGGATCATTTGTAATACCAATCGACCAGTCGCTAAAATTCCCTCCACAAGCACTTACATACCGCATAATCTCAAATTTTATCTGCTGGACACTAAACATTGGTCAAGTCGGAGATGGAACCATGGCGACCTGAGGCGCACCACCCGATGTGTGAGCTCGCCAGGTACTGAACAATTGCTGGCCCTCTGCTTTTTCTTCAGCCGACATATCACCTACAATTCCGTTGAGGGCTTCAAGTGCCGTTCCTATACCATGCTGAGAGGCAAGCGATAACCAAAGGTAGGCCTGTACTCTGCTTTTTTCAACACCATGACCGTCTATATACATTTGTCCTAATCTTGCCTGAGATGGATAATGGCCTAGCTCCGCAGCTTTTTTATAAAGATTGGCTGAACGCTCAAGGTCAATATCTACTCCGGACCCCTGAAAAAATATTTGTGCTAAATTAAACAAACCATTCAAGTCGTTATTTTCTGCTGCAAGTTCAAGCCATTCGACAGCCTTTTCAAAATTCTTTGAAGTACCTCGCCCCATAAAGTGAAATGCACCCGCGTTTGCCTGAGCGAGTGCGTTACCAGCGTGAGCAGCTTCTTCAAAAAATTTCAATGCGATTTTGTCATCTAATGCGACACCATCTCCGTTGGCATAACATGAACCAATCCATGCCTTTGACTCGATGTCACCAGCGTCGGATAAACGATTCCAAATCTCTAGTGCATCTATAAATTCACCAGCGAAGTATAGATCGCGAGCTTTTTGTAACGAATCGGCGGAATCCATCTTTTACATTATCTCCTTTGTAGCATGCGGCCATCCATCACTGGGGAATTCCATGCATAAGTATATTCTTTTTTAATATTAGCGATTAAATAATTTTGAAACTCTAAAAAATCTGGGTTTTCGACCAAAGGTAATATTTCAACACTAGTATCGGGAGAGCTAGATGTTCCCCAAGATGCAAACTTCTTATGGGATTCTTCGGCCTTAAATCCGATCTCTTTCAAAACATCATGTACTGATATCTCATTTAGTAACTCAGAGTTTGAGTAGCACCGAGCTAATGTTTTATCCATTCCAGTTGCTTGTAGTATAACTAGTACCGGGTTACCCTTCAATTGAGCGCACAGCAGGTTTGGAAAAAGCCACGATGGCTGGTTGTCCCAATGACCATAATTGAAGAACTGCTCTCCAAAGAGCTTCCAGTTGCAAGTGTAGTCAAACCAAGTTTCTTCTATATCGGCGCGTAATTCTTGTGAGATAATACTTATATTTTCAATATTTAAACCGCTTTCTATTGGCTCTTCTAACTTTGCACCAGGGTCAACATTAATTAAGAAAACGGATCCCAAATTGATAAAATTTATTTTATGAAGCTTCGCAGGATTTATTCCTGCAAACTTATACATTTCGTCTGAATTTTCACCATCTTCTCTAGCTCTCATAACCTTGCTATCGCGCGTGTAGTTGCACGATGCAATTGTGCATTTAGTTTGTTTTCCAGTACGGCATTGCTCAGGGACAAACCTACATCCACCATGTTGATGCCTGTTTAAACGGGCCTCAAATTTTCCCAAATCCGTCTGTTGTATGTGAACTCCATGAAACCCAACCGTGAAGGGAACCATATCGCCCACAGAATTAAACTGCTGCTTAATACCTACAGCAACCCAGTCTCTTGTCCAAATTTTCTCATTTTCCATTTCTAGGAAAACTTTTGATCTGAAGCCGACAGGGGGTAAATATGTTGCAGCCCCAATTGGTTTTAAGCAATTTTGATATGTTAAACCTTCTGTCAAATTCAGCCCCTCGTCAAAGTACCCAAGATCAGGGTGAGCTAAATCAATCTGCAAAGACATCTTACAAGATCCATTAATTTATAAAAGGAAACTGGCCCAAGGAATTGGGCCAGTTAAAAAAGGTCGGTCTACTACTCAGCTGGCACTTTGCCCCGAGCATCCTTCCTGCTTTTGTTAGCAGGTGGATCATAATCCGCTCTACCACGATGCTTGATCGCGTCCTTCGGTGGCTCTGGCAAAGGTCCGTCTTGCATAAAACGATTAAGCACATTACCAGTCAACTTTGAGATATTGTTATCTCCACCATTCCAAGGAAGTGACCCACAATATGCAATAGAACTAAAAGCAAAACAGCCGCCCCCGTTAGGAGTTTCATGGAAAGCAATGTCAGACCTTACCCGCGGGTGCTGGGTACCATCTAAACCTTGTTGGTTAAATCCAAAATCTTCCATGACCAGCAAATAAGCTTCTGTATGACGCCCAGCTGAAGTGGCTGCAACGATTGTATGAGGTGGTGAGCCAAGCATCGTGTCAACGATATCTAGCTCTGTTCCAGCAGCTCCACCGCCAACAAATCCAAAGTTCCCAATTTTTTCATCAAAATCTATACCCTCAAAAGCCCAAGACACTCTTGGATCATTTGATTCCTCAGTGCGTGAATAGTATGATGAAATATCAAAACCTTCCGATGACATCCCTGTACCAGCTACTGAATGTAGGTATCTGCCTCGATACCTCCACATTCCACCAAGTTCGCCTGTACCTTGATGATAATACTCACCAGGATCAGCTCTCCAAGTTCTTATTCCAGACTCACAACGCCGCATTTCAGTTACAACACCACGGCCTCTTTCCTCATATGCAGGGTGATAAGAATGAATCCAGTACCAAGCGTCAGCACCCATATACATCAATCGACCACCCTGTTGGGTATAATCGTGAAGGGCATCCAATTGAGTTCCTGAATTATGCTCTGGGTGCGACCCAGTAATTATCACATTATAGTTTTCTAAACGAGCTAACCCGTCATAGTTAACATCTTCATCGGTGATACAGTCATATTCGTAACCCATTTGCTCTAACCAACAAATCAAATGCAAATCAGCAGGATATTGCCATGGTGCTTGCATTAAGAAGTGATCGTACTTTGGTCTGATCGATAAAATCGGTCTGAGCCTAGTAGATAAACAAATCCCCGAACCGTCGGTGTGAGTGTCATAAATTGACCCACCATACTCACGATGCTCACTCAAATACATATTCTGATCTTGCATGATTGGAACTCGGTAAACCAAAAGCTCTGCTCCACCAGCGTTATTAGCCAAATGTTCGTTAGCATACGCCATGTAACTAATTGTTGGCACCATAACAGCTATTTTGGCTTGCTCTTTGCCTATCTCCGGAACAACCCAAAAAGGAATATAATCCTCATCACCTGCATCCGTAGTTAGTTTTGCCGCATAAAAAGCACTATTCTGTCCAGCGGGAACTTCCCATTCAAAATCCACGTCCCAACGAGCATCATCAATATCATCGTCATGAAAATGGATTGCTCCATACTCATCCTGAGCATGCTTCCAATCAAAGTTATGTCCAGTAAAATTATGGCCAGTCATTGCTCTAGTAGGGCAGTTCACGATATCCAAGTTATACAAGTACGGACCTTTGTCTTGACCCATAATAGTATCAATTCCATCCGAAAAGTCCCACGAACCAACAATAACCTTTGCCAAATCACCTGTTGGACCGCAGTTACGTCTTTCGGTCATGGCTCGATTAGCACCCATCTTCATGGTCTCTATATCTTGGCGGCTTAACGCTGTACGACACAATCTGGGGCTGTCAATTTTACCATTGTAATGCCCAGCCATCTTAATCCCTGACGGAACAGACGATTTAGCCAAAACCCCACCATCCGTAGAGTCAGTGTAACATGCCACAGTAAACGGAACCCCAGCTGCATTCTTGATTCCGCCAGAAATTTTCTTTTCTACCGGAGGTATAACTGGGTCCAAAGCATATTGGATTTGAGGTTCGTGATATAACGTTGCCTTCCCTGTGCTTGCATCATAAGAGGCTGCGACAAAGTGCCAAGCGTGGTCACGGATAGGAGCACCTGTCGTTACTTTCTCACCATTAATCCGCATCTCCAAACAACCTTGTTCATTGATAAATAAACCATAGCCCTGATTGTCGCTCCATCTCCCCATTAAACCTTGAGCTCCATGCCTCCAATATTTTGGATGCGTCTTTGGAGTAGTTGGCCAAATCCAACATTGCATAGTGAACGATTCTAAGTGAAAATGAGGCTTATCCTCAACGTACCCGTAAGATCCAGAATGAATGACCTGACGTTTACCTGAATATTCGCCATTACATTTTGCATCTATGGCTTCCTCTAACAAACCTGGACCCCTTGGGTTTGTATCTCCATTGATCATTTTCATGATCTGAACCTTGTACTTCTCTGGCCCATTACAATTTACATAAAATTTTATTTTGTTTCCTGGGTTTACTCCGAAAAGATCTGCGTACCCAGTTAATCTCATAGTTGAAACATTTCCATTTGGATATAAGCTACCATCTGGCATTTTTATACTCTCCCATTTCTAATATGATAAAACGTTACCAAAAATTTATTATTTATTTAATGCGATATTACGTCACTGTCCAATTATCATCTCGTCTCTTCCATCCCTCATGAAAATGCTCCACCTGACCATCATGCTGATCCATTTCGTCAAGCCGCATTAGAAAAATATCATGTTGAGGGTCTTGCTCGTTATCGTAAACGGTATCCGTTACGAATTCAGGCGGTACTCCACGCACACCCGATAACCTTGCAATTCGCCAAGACTTGTCCACTTCAGTGCAAACGACGACAAGCTTCCCAAGCCCGTTGGCAGGCATAGCTGCTCTCATCCGTAATAGCACTCTATTAAGAGTAAAATCCTCATGTATGCCACCAGATACATTAGTTGTATCACCTGGCGTCTCACAGCGAAGAATGGTACATCCGGCTACACCCTTCATCGAGTCGATGCAGGCTTTGTGCTCAGCGATAATTCTCCCTCGCTCATTTGATCCTTTTGGGGGTATTGATATCATAGCAGTTTCTCCCTAGCTTATTTCCCATAACGTATTAGAGTTCACTTGGCTTAATTAAAAAATTAACTCATTTAATTCCTGAGATATATACCCACAAATCAGAATCACAAAAGTAAATGACTTACTGACAGTGAATAAAGATTCTCAACATGAATAGTAAAACTTGTCTCAGTTATACAGTCAAGTGTTTTTCTATAACTGAATCAGTCAATTCGTTGATGGAACCCGATGCTACTACGCTCCCGTTATCTAGCATAACAAAAGTATCACCAAGCTGCCGAGCAACTTTAATATGTTGCTCGGTGAGAACAACTGTAATTCCCATTTCCTTGTTCAGCATTTTTAAAGTTTGGCCAATTTCAGCCACAATATTTGGCTGAATACCCTCAGTTGGTTCATCCAAAATTAAAATCTTTGGATTGACCGCGAGAGCACGCGCTATCGCAAGCTGTTGTTGCTGACCTCCAGAAAGTAGCCCAGCACGCCTATCAAGGTTCTCTTGCAGATAAGGAAACAACCTTGTACATATCTCCGGCACATCTTGCACATCGTCTTCTCTCGCAAAGGTACCCAGTAGAATATTTTCTCTAACTGTAAATTTTCCCAATATTTGACGACCCTGAGGAATATAGCCCATTCCTAGTTTTGCCCTTTGATCCGTGCGAAGTTCAGATAAATTATTTCCTGATAACTCGATTTTACCTGTGGACCTAGTCGTAAGACCCATCAGGGTTTTAACAAGTGTTGTTTTCCCAACGCCGTTTTTACCCAAAATGCATGAACATGAGCCTTCTTCAATTTCTAATGATACGTCTTTGAGAATTTTAGTTCGCCCATAGTAGGACGATACATTTTGCATATTAAAGTACACTTTTAATCCTCCGTTCCTAAATAAACTTCACGAACGGCCTGATTTTTTTCGATCTCTTTTATAGAACCCTGCGCCAGTAGGGTACCCATATGCATGACAGTTACGACATCTGCTATATCTCTAACAAAGCCCATATCATGTTCCACAACCAACAAAGTTACGGTTTTTTTGAGCTCATTAAGCATTTGAACAGTTTTCTCTACTTCGCCCTCAGTCATACCAGCGACCGGCTCGTCGAATAAAATCAATTTTGGCTTTTTCATTAAAACCATACCAATTTCAAGCCACTGTGTTTCCCCATGAGATAATGTTCCTGCAACTATAGATAGCCGCTGACCCAACCCAGTTAATTCAAGTACTTCATCAAGTCTCGACTGAACCTCAGATGAAGAGAATTTGAGCATGTTTTTAAAAGGACTAACGATAGTACTAAAAGCAACCTCCAGGTTTTGCTTAACTGTCAGCTCCTTAAATACAGCTGGAACCTGAAATTTTCTACTTATGCCCATATGCGCAATAACAGACTCATTCATACCAGTGATATCGCGCATTGCGTCATACTCACTATTTTTAAAAGAAATGTTACCTGACGTCGCTTTCAAACGACCAGTTATAAGATCAATAGTAGTAGTTTTCCCCGCACCGTTTGGGCCAACGAGACAACTTAGAGTGTGCTCATTTAAAGATAGGTTGAATCCCCTTATTACCTCTATCCCCGAGAAGTTTTTGTATAGATCTTTTATTTCAAGTAAAACTGACATTAATATTTTTCCAATACTACAATATATTATGACTCTTTTGCATCTGCGTTTGATACCGAATTACTAGAGGAAAAAGAACCCAGTAACATTTCCCACAAACTAGCTAATCCGTTAGGAAGGAAACGAACAACTATTATGAAAAAGAAACCTAATATAAGTAACCAGGCGTTTAAAAATTCATCTCCCAAATAACTTTGAGCACCTTGAACTATGAATGCACCCATCATCGCCCACAACAAGGAGCCTCGACCACCGATAGCTGCCCAGATCACAATTGATATACTAAACACCACATCAAATTGAGCATTAGCGCAATATTGTGTCAATATAACATAGCAGCACCCTGCTACGGCTGCTACAAATGCTGAAATTGCGTATATAACAGTCTCGTATAAAGCGACACTGTATCCGAGAAACCTGACTCTTTCAGGATCATTCTTCAACGCTTGAACAACGAGTCCAAATTTACTTTGTGTGAGCAGCTTGCACAAAATTGTTAAACTCACTAAGGCAAAATAAACGACCCAATAAGAAGCATAATCGTATGGGTCGATTACAAGCCCAAATACTTCTAAAGCATCTGGCGGTGTTATTCCGTTACTGCCATTAGTCAAAAACTGTAAATCTGTAACTATCATATAGATCGCGCTCAACAGAGCAAGCGACATAATCGCGAAGAAAGGACCTGACACTCTACCACGAAACATCAAAAATCCGAAAATGACCGCGAATAAGGTGGGCACGCCTAGAGCCAATAAAATGCCAATTTCAGTGTTCCAAAAGAGCTCCCACAACCATGGAAGCTCCGTAACCGAGTTATTTAGCATAAACGGCGGTATCCTATCATCTACGTAGTCCTGCGATTGCAACTGCATTGTCATCGCCATTCCATATGAACCAAGACCGAAAGCAATACCCTGCCCCAGGTTTAGAATGCCACCAAATCCCCAACATAAACTAAGAGACAGGGCTAGAATTGCATAGACGCCGAAAACGGATAATTGATTTAATAAAAAAACATCATCTCCCACTATCGTCGGTACGAAAGCCAATGCAACGAAAAGAGCAATATAAGCTCCCCACTGATACTTAGTGTTATAATATATGTTACTGCTACCCATTATTTAAAATCCATTTAGCGTAGTTATCTTCGCGTTGCGGACGACCCTATCAGACCCTGCGGTCTAAAGCGAAGTAAAACAACAATTAATCCATATAATATGCCTCGTGCGAATGTGTCATTGATAATCCATGCGAAGATCGACTGGACTTCCCCTGCCAAAACGCTGGCCAGCAAAGTACCAACTATTCCACCACCGCCTGAAACCACCATCATAAATGCCTCGACAACATAACTCATACCCATTGTAGGCAGGACGATATTATATGCCCCAAACAACGCACCTGCAACGCCAGCGAGGCCAGCACCGATTGCAAAAGTAACAGCATATACTCTACTTGAGTTTATGCCAAAGCTAGCCGCCATTTCTTTGTTTTGTGTCACAGCTCTTATCTGAATACCCATTCGCGTTTTGTAAAAAATATACCAAGTAATTAATAGCAATAATAACGCAGAAAATATTAGAAAAATCCTGAAAGCGGATATGTTTATAATCCCTACTTCCACATTTATTTTTAGAAACTCTGGGACATCAATAAATTGCGGAGCACTACCAAATATCAATCTTACACCCTGCATCAGTACTAGTGACACGCCCCAGGTGGCTAATAAGGTGTCCAGCGGCCTATCATATAAATGCCGTATTAGACTGAACTCTATGAACAAACCTATAAGAGCAACTATAACCGCAGCTATGGGAATACATAATAAAAAAGGAACGCCTAAAGTTTGCATGATAAATGTTGTGTAGGCACCGAGCATAATTAGCTCTCCGTGAGCCATGTTAATAACACCGGCCGCCCCGTAGACAACAGCAAGACCAATAGCAGCGATCAAAAATATGCTACCAATGCTAAGACCTAAAATCAGTGAACTCGATAATCCCGCCAACATTTAATTACTCCTAAAACCTCAATAGTCTTTATTATATAGTAGCTGGCCACTTATTGGCCAGCTACTTTCTTTAAATTGACGAAATAATTAGATAACGTCTACTTTAATTGTTCCGTCTGGGGCATGAAGACCATCAGCTTTACATACGCCCGCATCAGGGTAAATTGAATAAGGATCTGGCGCCACATGCTCAGCTGCTTCTTTAACAATTTTAAAGCTGCCATCGCCCTGACATTGACCAATTTTCGGCTTCAACCAGCAATTAAAATTATCTGGATCAATCCAAATTTTACCTTCCGGTGAAACGTCATCCTCAACGGCAACACCTGCAGTCATGTCACGTATACGCTCTGGCGTTACGTCATTAGCTCCGTATTCAGCAATTGCTTTTTCAGTGGCATACTTAAACACATATGCAGATAGATATGTTTCTTCCATATTGTAATGTGTTACACCATTTTTACCATATTTACTTGAAAGGAACCCGTCAACAAATCGCTCGTTGACCGCGCCTGGCATAGTTTGGAAATATGGTGCCGACAAGAAGTGACCTGCTCCGTATTCAGCACCCATAGCCGCAGTTTCGATCTCACCAGTAGTTAATGATGCAATAGGCATTTTATCTACATTAAAACCAGCCTGTTTGAACTGTCTGTGGAAGGAAATATCTGATGCACCAACTACTGTTGAAAAAATAAAGTCTGGGTTCGTTGCCCGGATCTTTTCAAGAACTGGTCCAAACTCAGAGGAACCTAGTGGGATGTACTCCTCACCAAGAAGCTCACCATTTGACTGCGACAACCAAACCTTCGCATTTTTGTTACTTTCCTTGGGCCAAACATAGTTAGAACCGACAAAAAAGGTTCTAGGACCAAACTGATCAACCATATATGGAATAAGGTCAAATGAGTGCTGGTTAGCCAAAGGTCCAGTATTAACAATATTTTGGGTACACTCTGCTCCTTCGTAACATGTCGGATAGAACAACAAGTTATCATATTTCATTACTGTTGGAGAAATTGCCTTACGGCTCGCTGAAGTATAACATCCAAAAATTGATATTACTTTATCTTTCAAAATCAATTCTTTAGTCTTTGCAGTATAGACCTTAAAATCTGATTTTGCATCGATTATCACTGGTTCTATTGGATGCCCATCAATTCCGCCGGCATCATTAATCTCGTCTATTGCGTACTGCATGACAAGAGTAGAGTCCTCTTCCGGCACCGCTAACGCTCCGGTTAATGAAAATAGCAGACCAACTTTAATGGGTTCACCTTTTTTCAATGTGTTTGCAGCGTAAGCTGGGGTTGGAATCCACAAGTGCGGGGCCGCCACACCGACAGCGGCGACAGCTGCACTGGTTCTTAAAAGTTTCCTTCGTGAAATAGACATTTATTTTAACTCCCTGTTGATGTTTCTCACTGGTTAATACCGTTTCATACAAGCTTTAATAACTCATTTAATACGGTCATTTATCACTCTAAAATCAGATTCAAAGTACTAGTAGCAGGCCTTTCCGCTGACCAGACTCTGATTAAGATTGAAAAATATAAAAGTACACGTCGTAGTATTAATCTTAGTATTTTCCTCAGAGTAAAATTTAATTCCTATATTTAAAAAGATTCGCTATTTTTTTGCAATTAAAAAATCCCATTATAATTAATAAGATAAAAATTATACGCATTTTTATAAACCAATTTCACCACCACTATAACCTAAATCATTGTTTTAATTTATTTTTATTAGAAAATGAGTCTTGTCCAGCATTTAATTAATTAATGAAGTATAAAACGCAGATCGCCAAAAAATTAACCAGAGAGAGGAAGAATTCCTCCTAATCTGTAAGTAATTACAGTAAGCAATAAATTTTTTGAGTTAAAAATAAGCTATTACAATGAATTTTTTCCAAATTTTGTGTATATTTTAAATATTACGTTTCTTCTTTCTATAGTTGACTTGCCAAAACCAAAACCCCAAAAAAAACGATTATTTTTTAATCACTCTAATAAATAGTCTCTAGTTATAGGCAAAGTCATTTGGTCTTTTGAAATTTGAACCTGAAACACGACTTGTTGATAATGCCGAAATGAGATTTCTGAAGCGACTAAATAATATCTCCACATCCGGCAGAATCTCTCGTCATATATATTTTTAATTCTTTCTTCATTTTCAGTGAACCGCTTATGCCAGTGGTTTAAGGTCATTGCATAATGCATACGCAGAATCTCTACATCACTAATGTAAAGGTAGTTTTTTTCTACAGCTGAAACCATTTCCGATAATGCTGGAATATAGCCCCCTGGGAAAATATACTTTTTTATCCACGGACTTGTTCCGCCTGGCGGCGAAATCCTACCTATTGTGTGAACCAATGCCAAACCACCGGGCAATAACTTATCTTTTATTGAGCGAAAATATTCTTCGTAGTTAGGCACTCCAACATGCTCAAACATTCCAACCGAAACTATTCTGTCAAAAGAACCAAGATCTTCTCTGTAATCCATAAGTTTAAATTCTACTTTTCCTTCGAGCCCCTCATCCAGCGCGCGCTGTTGAGATATTTTTTGTTGCTCTTCACTCAAAGTAATTCCTAAAACGCTAACTTGATAGTCTTTGGCCAGAGTTATGGCCATACCACCCCACCCGCTTCCAATATCTAAGACAGTCATACCGGGACGGAGCGATAATTTTTTTGCTATATGATGTTTTTTTTGCTCTTGCGCCTGTTCCAATGTGTCATCAGGATTGTTAAAGTAAGCACACGAATACTGTTGGTCCACATCCAAGAAAAGACTGTAAAGCTCTGGCGATAAATCATAATGATGTTTAACATTTGATTTAGATCGGCTGGGCACGTTGGCCTTCAACGAATTTACAAACGAATTATTTGTAAGCCAAAGTAATCTTGAAATCCAACTATCCCTTTGATTGGTGAGGTTTTGTGTAACTAACGCCAGAAAACCAAAAATATCATTATTTTCTATCACCAAATCCCCATTCATGTAAGCTTCTCCAATAGTTAAATCTGGGTTAACAAACAATCGTCGGAAAATTCGGGAACTTTTAATCTTCACCTGTACTTTTGTATCAAGCTTCTGACCATAATCAATTATGGTACCATTTGGATACTCTACCGTCAGTTGACCTATTTTTACAAACTGCACTAATAGCTTGTCTAGCAATCTTATCCACACTGTAAATTCAACTTCCTTTAATGGTTTAATGTTAAAACAAGGGTTGATGTGTCCCCAATTTGTTAATTTTCAATTTATAAAAAAAAATAAAAATTGAAACATAATAAATTATATTAAAATCAGATATTTAAAAAATTTTATGAAAAAGACAAACGAAAAAATAACACTAATTTGTTTGGGTTATATATTCCCATAAGTATATTTAGTTTCACAATAGTAACTTTTTACTTGACTAAATTCGCGTGTGAGATGACTTTGAACCTAACAAAAATAGGAGAAGTATGATGACAAAGAGTATTCGAGAACTAGTAGATAGATTTTATGCTATAGTTAATGGAGCTGACGGTGATTTTTCCGAGATTTTCACACCAGATTTTAAATTAGGTATTATGGAGGGCTTTCCATACGGAGGAGATCATCTTGGTTTAGATGCAACAAATAAGTTTTTTGAAGATTTCAGCGCACATTTTGATTTTTGGACCGTCGAAACTGATAAATTTATTGAAGTAGACGATTCAAACATAATAGTGACAGGTAAATATTTATCACGTGCAACAGCCAGTGGTAAACCACTTGATATGGAAACAGTCCATTTTTGGACTGCCAAGGGCGGAATGCTAACTAGTTACAAGCATTTTTGTGATACTGCGAAATTATCCATATCAATGGACCACAAAGTCCCTCAACACGCCTGATAATGCCAGTAACTTTCTAAGTTTCAAACCTTAGCGAAGATTTTTAGTAGAAAAAAATGTGTGAATGCACTGAGCCTTAAAATATTCAATTAACAAATTGGGATCATTGATATAAAAAAATTGATTAATTCATAAAATGATGCCGAGTAAATTTTGATTTCAAGCATTCCGAATTTAATATAGTTGAAAATATTGGTCAGAATTTTGACCAATATTTAGGAGGCATCTCAAAGTCATAATTTGATCATAAAATTATTATTTCCATAAACTGAAACACAACAAAGACCCTAGCGGTTGGCAGAGTACAATGTAGTTAGTTTAAAAGAATAAAAAAACTAATTAGAAAGCCATTTTAAAAAGCTATTTATGATTTACTTAAATGAAATTTTTTTTCATACCAGTTCAATTTTTAATGTACCTTTACAAGAGAATCAGTTTACTGTTAATCGATCTTTTTAGTAGACTGATCATTTTGACGTGAATGATATTAGTTTCGCAAACCTGAAATTAGAATGGAGTTTCACAAATGTGTGGAATAGTGGGATTGTTTCTTAAAGATGACAAGCTTGAGCACGAATTGGGAAATCTCCTCAGTGACATGCTAGTTACGATGACTGATAGGGGCCCCGATAGCGCTGGTATTGCCATTTATTCTAAAAAAGAAGTTGGGAAAGCCAAATATACTATACAGTCAGATAGTCCAGATGAAACCTTTAACAGATTGCGCTCTTTTTTGGGAGAGCATATCAAGTCAGATTTTGAAATATGTGTAAACGATACGCATGCTGTGGTGGAAATAAATTTGGAAATAGCCGAGAAATTTCCAGCGCTACTTGCATCTTTCGATAAGCAAGTCCGGACAATGAGCAGAGGGACGTCACTGGAGATTTACAAAGAAGTCGGTTTACCTGAACAAGTAACGAAGAGATTTGATATTCGAAACATGGCTGGACGCCATGGGATCGGCCACACTCGTATGGCAACTGAATCAGCGGTTACTACCATGGGTGCGCACCCATTTAATACGGGACTTGACCAATGCTTGGTTCATAATGGATCTCTTTCTAATCATAACTCCCTTCGCAGAAAATTAAGGCGTGAGGGAGTTCACATTGAAACTGAAAATGATACCGAAGTTGGTGCAGCGTATCTAACTTGGAAGATGCATAATGGTGCCTCTTTAGGTGAAGCATTGGAAAGTTCCTTGAAGGACCTCGATGGTTTCTTCACCTTCCTAGTTGGTACTGAAGATGGTTTCGGCGTGGTTAGAGATCCCATCGCATGCAAACCGGCAGTAATGGCCGAAACGGGTCAGTATGTTGCATTTGGTAGCGAGTATCGTGCATTGGTTAATTTACCCAGTATTGAAAGCGCTCGGGTTTGGGAGCCAGAACCGGCAACAGTATATTTTTGGAATCACTAAGATGTTAGAATTTGATCTACAAGAACACGGCTTGCGTAAATTAAATAGCGCATTGCATGAACAGAGTGAAAATACCAACCAAACTTCATGGAAAATCTTAAATCCAAAAGGTAGCCATGCGATTGCAGTTGGTATAGATGCACCCATAGAAGTTAATGTCTCAGGCTCAACTGGTTATTACTGCGGGGGTATGAACAAGCAAGCCACGATTAATGTCACAGGGTCCGTTGGACCTGGCGTGGCTGAAAACATGATGAGCGGTAAAATAGTTATTGAAGGCGATGCCAGTCAATATGCTGGTGCAACTGGTCACGGAGGCCTTCTTGTAATTAAAGGAAATGCTTCTTCACGATGCGGCATCTCAATGAAGGGAATAAATATAGTCGTCCACGGAAATGTCGGCCACATGTCTGCCTTTATGGCTCAGTCCGGTAATCTGATCGTATGCGGCGACGCTGGTGATGCATTGGGAGACAGTCTTTACGAAGCGAGGCTATTTGTTCGCGGCAGCGTGAAAAGCCTTGGGGCTGACTGTGAAAAAAAGGAAATGCGACCAGAGCACTTAGAGCTTCTAAAAGAATTACTTATAGAAGCAGACTCTGACGCGAAGCCAGAAGAGTTTTCACGCTATGGGTCAGCACGAAACTTATACAACTTTGACGTTGATAATTCAAACGAATATTAAGGAATGATTACATGAACAAAATGGGAAAAAATGGCATCCCGAACACTACTCCGAGATACTCAGCTACTTTTTCAAACGATGTAAATAGCGATATTCGCCGTGCAGCAGCAACCGGCATATACGATATAAGGGGTGGGGGAGCAAAGCGAAAACTTCCTTCTTTTGACGATCTACTGTTTTTGGGTGCGTCAATTTCTCGTTACCCTTTGGAGGGTTATCGAGAAAAATGTGAAACGAACGTGACTATTGGAACACGATATGCAAAAAATCCAATAGAGCTTGATATCCCAATAACTATAGCAGGGATGAGTTTTGGAGCACTTTCTGGGCCTGCTAAAGAGGCTCTTGGAAGAGGCGCGTCGGCCGCTGGAACGTCAACTACAACCGGTGATGGAGGTATGACACCGGAAGAACGTGGACATTCAAATAAATTGGTATACCAGTATCTGCCATCAAGATATGGAATGAATCCTGACGATCTTCGTAAAGCCGATGCTATCGAGATAGTTGTTGGGCAAGGGGCCAAACCAGGCGGCGGTGGAATGCTACTTGGCCAAAAAATATCTGACCGCGTGGCTGAGATGCGCAATTTACCCAAAGGCATTGACCAGCGCTCTGCATGTCGACATCCAGATTGGACAGGCCCTGATGATCTCGAAATTAAAATTTTGGAGCTTCGAGAAATTACCGAATGGAGGGTTCCGATCTATGTAAAAGTTGCAGGTGCACGTCCTTATTACGACACAACATTAGCAATTAAAGCAGGCGCAGACGCTGTAGTATTAGATGGAATGCAAGGAGGAACTGCAGCGACACAAGACGTCTTTATCGAACATGTTGGTCAACCGACATTGGCAATTGTGAGGCCAGCAGTTCAAGCACTTCAAGATTTAGGAGTGCACCGCGACGTACAGCTAATTCTTTCAGGAGGCATTCGCAACGGAGCTGATGTTGCAAAGGCAATGGCTCTCGGCGCAGACGCTGTTGCAATCGGATCAGCTGCCTTGATAGCATTGGGCGATAACGACCCAGCACATGAGTTGGAATATAACAAACTAGGAACAACTGCTGGTGCTTATGATGATTGGCATGAAGGAATGGACCCTGCAGGTATTACGACTCAAGATCCTGAATTAATGAAACGTTTTGATGCAAAAGAGGGTGGACGAAGATTAAGAAATTACCTGAAAGTTATGACACTAGAGGCGCAAACAATTGCTAGAGCATGTGGAAAAAATCATTTGCATAATTTGGAGCCAGAAGATTTAGTTGCATTAACGATGGAGTCTGCTGCTATGGCGCAAGTGCCTCTAGCAGGAACAAATTGGTGGCCGGGAAAGCCTGGAGAGTGAAAATTAAATTTAAATAGGGTGGCATTCTCACGGCCACTTAAACACTTGGAGAAAATTATGACGAAAGATTTAGCAGCATTTGCCAAAGAAACCGGTGTAAAGTATTTCATGATTTCGTATACAGACCTTTTTGGAGGACAGCGGGCGAAATTAGTGCCGACGCAAGCAATAGCCGAGATGCAAGAGGATGGTGCAGGTTTTGCCGGGTTTGCAACATGGCTAGATTTTACACCTGCTCATCCGGATATGCTTGCTGTTCCTGATCCCAGTAGTGTAATTCAACTTCCATGGAAACCCGAAGTAGCATGGGTCGCGGCTAATTGCGTCATGGAAGGTGAGGATGTTTCACAAGCGCCGCGTAATGTTCTACGACGCCTAATCAGAGAGGCAGCAATTGACGGAATGCATGTTAAGACTGGCATAGAAGCAGAGTTTTTTTTGCTTACACCTGACGGTTCGCAAATCTCAGATGATTTCGATACGGCGGCTAAGCCTTGCTATGACCAGCAGGCTGTAATGCGTCGGTATGACGTAATTAAAGAAATTTGTGACTATATGTTAGATCTTGGCTGGGGGCCCTATCAAAATGATCATGAGGATGCGAATGGTCAATTTGAAATGAACTGGGAATTTGATGATGCACTGATTACAGCTGACAAGCATAGTTTTTTTAAATTCATGACCAAGTCTGTGGCAGAAAAACATGGGTTTCGTGCAACATTTATGCCGAAGCCAGTGGAAGGCTTAACTGGAAATGGTTGTCACGCTCATATTTCAGTATGGGATGCTCCTGGTGAAAAAGCAAAAACTAATGTTTTTGCAACTACTCCAAATGGGTCCAGTCAAACCTCGGAGTTGGGCCTATCAGAAAGTGGACGGAACTTTCTTGGGGGTATAATGAAACATGCCTCAGCTCTAGCAGCAATTACAAATCCTACGGTAAATAGTTTTAAACGTATAAATGCGCCAAGAACAATGTCGGGAGCTACATGGGCGCCAAATTCAGTCACGTGGACAGGTAATAATAGGACCCATATGGTTCGTGTTCCCGGCCCCGGTAGATTTGAGCTGCGCTTAGCAGATGGGGCAGCAAACCCCTATCTTCTTCAAGCAGTAATAATAGCAGCAGGACTGTCCGGCGTAAAATCTAAAGCAGATCCTGGTAAGCGATATGATATAGACATGTACGCACAAGGTCACACGGTGCGAGGCGCACCAAAACTACCTCTCAATATGCTGGACGCACTTCGTGCTTATGATCGGGATAAGGGATTGAAAAATGCGATGGGCGCTGAATTTTCAGCAGCTTATTTAAAACTAAAAATGGAAGAGTGGAACTCTTTCGTATCTCATTTTTCATCTTGGGAGAAAGAAAACACTCTAGATATTTGACTCGAGTCATTGAAGGCGAAAAACATTTGTTCTTGTGACTTCAATGAGTAATTGATCATTCTCTCCAAAACATAAATTTTATATTAGACTCAATCAGTGTTTTTTAATCACTACTAAGGAGGCTATACCAATTTATAGTCAGTTTAATAGTTTTTTGGACAAATCAAAAAAGCGAAATTGATATTTTCAAGTGTTTCTTGAGCTATGCAGTTAAACCTGCTGGCTCTTCAAAATCAATAAAACGGCAAGCCGCTGTTAAAGTGTTTGCTAACAAACATGCTATAGTCATTGGCCCTACTCCACCTGGTACAGGAGTAATTGCCCCGGCTATTTCGGCGCAGCTATTGTAATCACAATCACCAACTAAATGCGAACCACCTTCGTCGTTTTTAACTCTATTAATTCCAACGTCAATAACTGTGGCACCAGGTTTAATCCATGCACCTGAAACCATTTCCGGTCTACCAACAGCGGCTACTACTATATCTGCCCGACGCACAACCTCGATTAAGTTTTTTGTTCTCGAATGTGCAAGGGTCACAGTACAACTGTCACCCAATAAAAGTTGAGCCATTGGCTTTCCGACTATATTTGAACGCCCAACAACTACTGCGTCCATACCAGATAAAGAACCATGATAGTCCCGCAACATCATAAGACACCCCAGAGGAGTACACGGTACCATTGATTTTTGTGCAGTCCCCAATAATCCAACATTTGAAATATGGAAACCGTCTACATCTTTATGTGGTGCTATTGAGTTTATTACCAAATTTTCATTTATATGCTTCGGCAGCGGCAACTGAACTAAAATTCCATGTACACTTTCATCATTATTTAAATGCCTAATTAAATCCAGCAAATCGCTTTCTGAAGTAGATGAATCTAACTTGTGCTCATAGGAATTCATTCCCACTTCCAAAGTTTGCTTTCCTTTTGATCGCACATATACCTGACTAGCTGGATCTTCACCTACTAAAACCACAGCTAAGCCTGGCGTTATACCACGTTTACCTTTAATTTTTGCAACATGAAGAGCAACTTTTTCTCTCACACGTAAAGCAAATTCTTTACCATCAATGACGTTTGCAACCATAAAATGATTTCCTTATCTAGTAGAACCTCTTAGAGGTTTAATTATATCAGACTCGATTAAAATAGTCCTTCAATCTGACCAGCTGAATTTAACATTATATTTTCGGATGCGGGCTTTGACGGTAGTCCAGGCATAGTCATAATTTCCCCACAAATAGCTACTACAAAACCTGCGCCAGCACTCAACCGAACCTCTCGAATGGGTAGCGAATGACCAGTTGGAGCTCCTCTTCGATTAGGATCGGTAGTAAAACTATACTGGGTTTTAGCCATACAGACTGGTAAGTGTCCATATCCTGCCTCTTCCCATTCCTTCAATTGATTGAGAATTTTTGCATCTGCCAATACTTCATCAGCTCTGTAAACACGTTTTGCTACTGTTTCAATTTTATTGAATAGACCCATATCATCACTGTAAAGAGGGGCAAAGTTAGCGATATCGGAGTCCGCTATTTCTGATACCCGAGTAGCTAACTCTATAGTCCCCTCAGAACCCTTCTCCCAATGCTGGCATAAAATTGCCTCCGACCCCATGTCTGTGACATAATCTTTAATCTGTTTAACTTCAGCATCCGTGTCAGTCACAAAATGGTTGATAGCGACCAACACTGGAACTCCAAAAGCTTTGACATTTTCAATATGCCTTCCAAGGTTTGGACATCCTTTGAGGACGGCTTGTACGTTTTCACTGTTTAAATCTGCTTTCGCCACCCCACCATTCATTTTCATAGCACGTATTGTAGCAACAATCACCACAACTGAAGGAGCCAAACCAGCTTTACGACATTTTATATTCATGAATTTTTCAGCACCTAAATCTGCGCCAAAACCAGCTTCAGTGACTACATAATCAGAAATTTTTAACGCTGTTTTTGTAGCCATTACTGAATTACATCCATGAGCAATATTCGCAAACGGCCCACCGTGAACAAAGGCTGGATTATTCTCTAAAGTCTGCACTAAATTGGGTTGAAGAGCATCTTTTAGAAGAACCGTCATTGCACCGTCAGCTTTAATATCACGACAATATATTGGTGTTTTATCTCTGCGGTAGGCCACAATAATATCACCAAGACGCTTCTGAAGATCTTCCAAATTTCTAGCAAGACACAAAATTGCCATCACTTCAGATGCAACCGTAATATCAAATCCTGTTTGTCTAGGGAAACCATTTGGAACTCCGCCCAAAGCAGTGACAGTATCGCGTAGAGCTCTGTCATTCATATCTATCACACGACGCCAAGATACACGACGCTCATCAATATCCAAGGAGTTATTCCAATAAATATGATTATCAATCATGGCTGCAAGTAGATTGTGAGCGGAAGTTATTGCATGAAAGTCGCCTGTAAAGTGCAAGTTCATCTCTTCCATGGGAACTACCTGAGCATAACCTCCACCAGCAGCGCCGCCTTTCATCCCAAAACACGGCCCAAGGGAGGCCTCTCGAATGCAAATTGAAGCCTTTTTGCCAATTCGGTTCAATCCGTCACTAAGCCCTACTGTTGTGGTTGTCTTACCTTCACCAGCAGGAGTTGGGTTTATGGCAGTAACCAATATCAATTTTCCATCTTTGTTACCTTCGACAGACGTTATAAAATCCTGACTAACTTTTGCTTTATCTATACCATAAGGAATTAAGTACTCTTCGGATATACCAAGCTTAGATGCTATATTCTGTATAGGCTGTTTTCGAGCATCACGCGCGATTTCTATATCTGATCTGTAACTCATTGATTTTATTCCTTTTACTTAGTTATTTGGCCATGCCATTTTCTTCAACAGCACTAAATTTGAATTCTGGAATTTTATAATAATAATATAGCATGGAATTTAATAAAATATCTGCTGCATAACGACATAAATGCCAAAATAAGCGTAGAAAGTAGTAAATATATGAGGCTTCGGCCTGTGGTGTTTCTTTCCGCCAAATAAACTCAATGAATAGAGTTAAGGAGAATGCTCAGGATTATCCGGGACTTTGAAAAAATACTCAATAAGCAAACATAACTCGTAACTACCATTTTAGGGTAAATTCTGCATCTCTTCTAGAATTACATAGTTCACTCACCCCCACTTGCAGTCCGTTAGACCAAGAACGAAAATATTTTTCCAAACACCAACCAGCGCGTAAAATGATACCTCATACTACTTTCCTAGTATTCAAAACTTTTTACCATAGGTCAACATCTTTCACCGCTTTGTATTAATAGATGACCTTTAAATCAAACCTCTTTACCTAATTTCCAAATCGATAAAAAACCGCCTAGCTTGAGAGTTTATAGGTCTCAGGCAAGCCAAAACGCCTATTTCCGTTTTAAATTAGACTAGATGAAATTAATAAATCAGGCTAAATAGAACACATAAATGACCGCACAGTGAACTACCAAAATAACGATGGTCACTAAGCAAACATCATTACTCAAGGCAGATGAAGGATAAATACTCTATATAGTTTGGAAAACGTGCGTCAAAAACCTACAAATCAGGATACAACGGGTAGTTGGCACACAAATGTTTTACCGCTGCTTTTACACGGCCCTCCGCTCCAGAGTTATTATCTTCACCATGCTTAGACAAACCGTCTACTACTTCTATTATCCATTCACCAATTTGACGAAATTCCACTTCGCCAAAACCCCGAGTAGTTCCCGCTGGGCTACCTAGGCGTACACCGGAGGTTATTGTTGGCTTTTCATCATCAAATGGAACGCCGTTTTTATTACACGTTATATTAGCTCTACCAAGTGCACTTTCAGTAGCATTACCCTTCACTCCCTTGGGTCTAAGATCCACGAGCATGACATGTGTATCTGTGCCACCAGTAACAATATCTAACCCTCCAGTCATTAAAGTATCTGCTAATGCCTGAGCATTTTTTATTACTTGCTGCTGGTATAATTTGAAATCTGGCCGAAGCGCTTCACCGAAAGCTACAGCCTTAGCTGCAATTACATGCATCAAAGGACCTCCTTGGATACCAGGAAAAATTGCTGAATTAGCTTTTTTGGATATCGCTTCATCATTAGTCAAAATAATACCACCCCTCGGACCCCGTAAGGTTTTGTGGGTCGTACTTGTGGCTGCATGTACGTGGGGAAAAGGAGACGGATAAACTCCGGCTGCTATCAATCCAGCAAAATGTGCTACATCTGCAAGTAGATACGCGCCTACTTCATCCGCGATTTCCCGAAACTTTTTGAAGTCAAGTTGCCGTGGAATTGCAGAACCACCCGCGATAATCATTTGAGGTCGATGCTCTAAGGCTAGTCGCTTTACTTCATCGTAGTCTATATCAAGCGTATCTCTTCGAACGCCATATTGAATCGCATTAAACCACTTACCCGATTGGTTTGGCTTGGCACCGTGCGTTAAGTGACCACCGGCGTCTAAGCTCATTCCAAGGATTGTATCACCAGGCTTTAATAATGCCTGAAAAACACCCTGATTAGCTTGGCTACCAGAATTTGGTTGGACATTTGCAAATTTACAATTGAACAGCTTACAGGCTCTTTCTATTGCAAGATTTTCAGCTATGTCCACGTACTCACAACCGCCATAATAACGCCGGCCTGAATAACCTTCAGCGTACTTGTTTGTCATTACAGAGCCTTGGGCCTCTAAAACAGCGCGAGAAACTATATTCTCAGAAGCAATAAGTTCTATTTCATCTCTCTGCCGCCCTAATTCAGACCTTATGGCATTAAATAAATCATTATCACTGCTGTCCAACTGTTCAGTAAAAAATCCATTTTGTTTGTGAAGTACATTCATTTCCGTTTCCTTACCTTTTTTTATCCTGTCCAACCAAGCCCTGCTGAAATACAATTCATGCTTTGCATTAGCTGTATCCGGTACTCATTGACATCATTTTCTCTTACTTGCTTTAACAAATCTACTTGGGTCTTGTGAGCCCAGTCTAATTGACCAGCATTCTTTTGTATCAGTGCTACCACACTTGGAAATTTATAACCAACTCTACGCTCTGTTAATCCCTCTAACATTTCAACACAACGGCTATATTCGCTGTCAACTTTGCCATATATAGATTGAGCCGTTTTGTCGTCATCTACAAGACCACTATAAAGTAGCGCTATTTCCATATTTGCCAACAACAGAGATTTTTCAATTTCATCAACACACAATTGAAAAAGCGGCACTCTTTTTAATGTCTTCCTAAGAACCTTTTTGCTTGATGTCCCTCTTATTTCAGAAAACTTTTCTACAGCCTCACCAAAGCCATACCAACTGCTAATTAGATGTCTGTTCTGGCTCCATGCAAAAACCCAGGGTATTGCCCTCAAATCCGACAAGCTTGAAGCTCCAAATCGTCTTGACGGTCGAGAACCAATTTTCAATAATGACAATTCATCAACGGGGCTTGCTTGATTAAAATATGAAACGAAATCAATGTGGTTGACTAAATTCAGATATGATAACTGGCTTAAGCTTGAAAGAGCCTCCATAACATCCTCTGCCTCTGGATCTACTGCTGAGACATTGGGTTGACTGGAATGATGTAAAACGGATGAAGACAGGAGTTCTAACTGCGTTGCGGCTGTGCCAACGTTTGCGTATTTTGAGGTTACAACTTCACCTTGCTCTGTCAGTCTTAGCTTTCCATTAAGTGTACCCTTTGGTTGAGCCGCAATCGCACGATCAGTAGGAGCACCGCCCCTACTTACCGAGCCACCCCGACCATGAAAAAATTTTGGTTTTACTCCATTTTCAGAAAGTGCTCGTGCAATCGCTCGCTGCGCCTTATCAAGTGTCCATGATGAACACAGGAAGCCACCATCCTTGTTACTATCAGAGTACCCTAGCATAATCTCCATAAATGCATCTGCGTCTTTCAAACTTCGTGCTGCAATTGGAAATTCGAAAACTTGCCGTAAAATATCTGGCGCCTTATCGAGGTCCTCTATGGTCTCAAAAAGAGGCACTACCTTCAGAGATAGTTTTTCTGCACCAAAACCCGCATAGCGCGCAATCAGAAGAACGGACAATATATCTGCTGCGGATCGGGTCATAGACAATATAAATGGGCCCACAGCTGCTGGGTCTGGTCCATTTTGTATTTTCAATATTAACTCTAAAAGCGATATCAGCTCTATAGACTCATCACTTAGTTTTGCTTTGTCCAATTTTGGTAGATTGGGTTCTACTAATTCTGTTTTTACTTGCTGTAACCATTCTCCAGAGCCGGGATCGATCGCTGTAGCATTCATGCTCCAAATATTTTCTAGAACCCTAGTAACAACTTCGGAATTCTGCCTTACATCCAGTGTGTGAGCGCTAAAACCAAAAACACAAGCTTGCCATCTTAATGGCCGAACAAGTTTTTCAGAAATATTTACTGCACCTAATGAACACAATGCTGATTCAATAATTTTCAAATCAGCAACAAAGTCTTCCGCAAAAATGTATCTTCTATCATCTAAACATTGGTTCATCGCTGTGAGCGCTTGCCGAAAAGTCTCATTTGGATTTCTACGTATTAAGCCTTCTGGATCGTCTGACCTTGATCTGATTATTTGATCCAAAGCTGTCATGTGGCTTTGGGAAAGTGGCATAATTTTATTGGAAATACTCAGTTGAGAAGCAATTTCTGTTAAACTTTTTGAGTAAACATCGAGTACCATTTCCTTTGCAGATTCCAATGCAAATAAAGTTTTCTCCGTAGTTACATTTGGATTTCCATCTCTATCACCGCCAATCCACGAATGGAATCTAAGATCAAAATGATCAAAATCTTGCTTACCAAAAACAGATTTTACGGCTTCATCATAACTTTCAAATACCCTGGGAAGCGCTTTAATAATACTTGTTTTATAAAATTGCAGACCCCACTCAATCTCTGCTTCTAAGGATGGTCGTTCGAGTCTAAGTTCCCCTGTCAACCAAAGTAAATCAATTTCTCCCTCAAGATCTTTTTCCAGTTGATGTATTTCTTTTGGACCCCATCTAAAACTATCAAATTTAACTAGTGTTTGATAGATACGTCTGTGGATTTCTAATACCGAGACACGCTTCGCCTCAGTTGGATGAGCTGTAATAGTGGGACCAATAGAAAGTTTATCTTTTTTTAAAAGTTCTAAAAGATGCATTTTTTTCTCTGTATCAGGATCTGATAGAATACCCCTAAAATTATACTGAGTTGTTTCATGGCCAGAAGAATACTTGTAACCAGAAAGCCGAGACCTTCTTATGTTTAAAATTTCATCCAGTATTTGAGATAGGTGAAACCAAATTGTAACCGCCTGAAACATATCACAGAACTGATCTGACCTACATTGATGATTACCTGACCTTATTTCCTTCGAAACTTCAGGCGCACGATTATCCAAAACCTTAAACCAAGAATTATGCAACCGCTTCTGGAGAGCGCTTGCATAAGATTTATCTTGATTAGAGTTTGCCTGTTCTGCAACTGACAACATGATATCACCTAACTGAGAATAATATTTAGACCTAAGCTGCTTGTTTCATTACTTTAGCAATTGTATCACCGATTACTGCAGGATTCGGTGCAACAGTTACACCTGCGGCCGATAGAATTTCCACCTTTTCGCTGGCACTTTCACCGAATGCAGAAATAATGGCACCTGCATGTCCCATGGTTCTGCCCTTTGGTGCGGTTAACCCAGCAACATAAGCTACAACAGGCTTTTTTACATGTTCTTTTATGTAAGCTGCAGCCTCTGCTTCTTGTGGACCACCTATTTCCCCAATCATACAGATGACATGAGTATCATCATCATCTTCAAAGCGCTGTAGAATATCTTTAAAGGATGAGCCGTTAATTGGATCTCCGCCTATACCAACAGATGTGGACACACCAATACCATGTGCTTTCAACTGTGCGGCAGCTTCATACCCCAATGTACCTGAACGCCCAACAATACCAACATTGCCTTGCAAGTAAATATGACCAGGCATAATGCCAAGTAGTGCTTTTCCTGGGCTAATTGTGCCTGCACAGTTAGGACCAGTTAAAACCATACGTTTATCTTTTGGATATCTATACATATAACGCTTTACTTGTATCATATCTTGCGCAGGGATACCGTCGGTAATGCATACACAATACTTTATGCCTGCGTCTGCCGCCTCCATAATACTGTCAGCTGCGAAGGGCGGAGGAACAAATACGAGACTCGCTTCTGCACCAGTTTTCTCAACAGCGTCAGCAACGGTGTCGAATACAGGCAAACCTTCTACTTTCATACCACCTTTACCTGGAACTACTCCACCAACGACATTAGTACCATATTTTACCATATCGGCAGTATGAAAGCGGGCCATTTTGCCAGTAATACCTTGAACTATTACGGGTGTGTTTCTGTCGATTAATATACTCATTTTACTGCCC
>MDTD01119035.1_pt1 | contig 49482 bp, 66 predicted proteins | sample 811221 | NCBI WGS metagenome assembly MDTD01 (sample SAMN05326646, study PRJNA326480) | marine metagenome | isolation source: seawater | place: Pacific Ocean: South West | collected 2011 | reverse complement strand
TCTTCTTCTATGGTCTGATCCATCTGGTAATCCCCATGGAATTGTAGTCCACTGCCTGGACCTCCTAGACCGTTTGGCATATAATATTCTATGTCGCTCAATACGTGTATGTGATAACCAAGGGTATCTTCACCTTCTCTAGATTCATTGGGGGTAGGACTTGCCGCTCTAGCCGCTTCCGCAGTACGGTATAATGGATAATAACCTTCTATGGCGAACGGTCCATCTGATATTGTGGGCTCTGAATCTACCGCTGATTCAAGCTCAGTTAATAATTCTTCGCTTCCAACGGAATCTAATAATCTAGCACCAAATGCCGTATCTTTTTCCATCCCAATTAGAGACAACCCTAGTCCAAACCTAGTCACATAGCTTAGGGCATATGCTGCATTCTTGTTATCTGATTCAACCTGAGACATTAAGTCGCCATTATCCGTGCTAATACCTGCGGTTAAAGTATCAACTGATTCTTGAGCGCCTGTTACACCTCTATCGTTGATCGCAGGATTGATAGACCCAGTTCCTCCAGTTGCTGCAGATAGCAACCTATTGATACTACCGAGGACACCAGCACCAGATCCCAGAACACTGGTGAACATCGTAGAGTAATTGTCTTCAGTAGGAGCGGTAGCACCCTTCATCGCTTCTCTTATACTATTATACGAGGATGCTATACTGGTAAGACCCATGAAATCCATTAACTCTCCGTCTGGACCTAACACCGCACCACTTATCCTATTAGTATGCCTTAAAACATTACTGCTCCCGTCAGCACTATCCTTAAGATTATTCTTCAGCAGTTCTAGACTAGATATCAAGGTATTATAATTTACCGTAGAAAAGGGATCAGATTGTAGTGATACAGCTTGATCTTGAAGTGCGCTTGCCAAGTCATAATTAGACTCAACGCTTCCAACTACGGGATTCTCTAGGGGGGTAGCCCCGCTGGTTATCCCATTAAGGCACAGTTCTACCACTGATTTCTCTGCATCGCTTAGAGTTCTGTGCGGTATTGATACCCCCTCAGTGGAAAAAGTAGTATGAAGATAAGCCATATCGATTACCCTCCAATAAACACATTGTTAGAACTGGTACAGGTGTGACCGCAGGTTGCCACATCTCCTATGGTGCAAGCAGGCATACCTTCGAAGAATACGGTGTTAGAACAACCTACTATGAAAGGTGCACCACAGTGTACAGACGGGCATGGTCCATGAGACACTACCTTAGATAGAAGGACAGCTGCAGGCATCCCATTAACCAGAACGGTGCTATTTGATCCCTGTAGTATCAGACCCTGTGCGGTATCCATAAATGCTCTTGCTGCCATACTAAGTCTCCAAAGGTATTTATATCTCTCATCCAAATGCTTTTACAATTACTTTCCCATCTGCACCTGCACCACCGTTCACCTCTACCGAAGTAGCACCACCACCACCACCTCCGCCTGGAGAGGATCCTGCGTCTGCCGAGGTCCTCGAGGAGAACCCAGTGATACCTCCATCACCACCATCACCTCCGTCTGGACCACCAGCATCTCCTCCATCTAGGCCTGGTACAGCACTTAGATTAGAAAGGTTAGAGTGTACCCCTGCACTTCCATTGGTATTGGTTATATTGCCACCTGATGCCGTGCCTGCCTGACCACCAGTGCTAAGGTTTCCTCCTCTATGTCCATTGCTTCCACCACCAGCAGAAGGTCCAGACAAACTTACGGTGCTTCCGCCTCCTGGCTCAGTTATATTGTTTAAAGTAGTGTCTCCCCCATCAGTACCGTCGCTGGCGAGCAAACCACCACCATTACCACCACCCGCACCTCCTGCTCCAACGGTGAAGTTGATGATAGCACCTGTCTCTAATTGGGGAATGAATATCTTATGTCTAACATAAGCACCACCACCACCTCCTCCTCCCGCCTTGTGAGAGCCTCCACCGCCACCTTTACCGCCTCCACTTACAAGACCTGCACCTCCGCCTCCGCCACCTCCATACATCTCTATTTCAAGGAAGACTGTCCCTTCTGGAACAGTGTAGTTCTGTGAACCAGTGGAGGTGATATTGGTAGTCGATAAGACTTGGTACTCTCTTGTACTAGCCGCTCTTGATGCACCTATCATGAGAAGTTCAACCCGCCTACGAATCCGAAAACGGTGAAACCACCATCCGTAGTCAAGAATGTAATTATATCAATGCCCGAAGATGTGAGAGACGGTGTAATATTACTAGGCCATTTAACCAACTGTTCTGCTAAACTTGAACCGTTCCCTGCCGCATAAGTTACACTTGCAGAACCACCGTTTGTAATGATGAGCGTAACCGTCCCCGCCTTACCAGATGCAGGTGGATTGCTGAAACTCAGCTCACAGGCTCCGTTAATGGTAATAGTCTGAACATTACCATTCTCAAAATCGACTGCGGTGTTTCCAGTGACAGTTCCAATTGCATTTACGGTTTCCGAATAGTCCTTCAGATTAGGACGGACCATATCGGTATCACCAAAATTAGTTCCTGCCGATGTGATATCAAGGTAGTCCGTACCACCTGCTGATAGTGTTATCTGGTTGGTCTGAAATTGTAGACGGGTATCACTGTCTCCGAAATGCTGTAGATGCCTATCAATTGAAAGTTCATTCGCTCTGATGTTTATCTCTGCACCACCACCATTAAATGCTATGTGCTCAGTGTCACCACCAATCTTGATGGTCTCATCCTCTGTCATGATGATATCGCCACCGACTGTAAGATCACCACCAACAGAGAGTTCTCCACCTAGAGTCATACCAGAGTCTGCTGATATGCCTCTGGTCACAACCATCTGACCAGAGGGGCTAACTACTACGTCTCCCGTGTTTCCGAAAGATACATTTCCAGTTCCGCCGAATGTTAGGCTCGTACTGGTACTTGATAGGAAGTTGTTTGCACCTGCATACATGTCTATCCTATTCTGAGAGCCTGGGAATTCTATATAGGTGTCACCATCTCCATTATGCATCAACTTTCTTTGAATCATAACTGCTTCTGACCTTAGGGTGATGTCGTTGTTGTCCGAATCGAACACAATCCTTTCATCATCGGAGGCTCTCCCGATAAATCCATCATCTGGTATGATGATATTTCCACCTACAACCAGATCACTGCTTAATGTGACACCTGATGTTCCACCTATTATCCCACTGAACTCCACTATTATATCAGCAGTGGTCACACCACCAGAGGTAATACCGTTATAATGCTTTAAGAAATCCCCCACTGGACCAGTAGCACCTGTAGCACCTGTAGCACCAATTGCTCCAGTGGATCCTGTAGCACCAGTAGTCCCAGTTGGTCCAGTAGTCCCAGTTGGTCCAGTGTTTCCTGTAGTACCCGTAGTACCAGTTGCTCCAGTGGGTCCTGCAGCACCAGTAGACCCTGTGCTACCAGTGGGTCCCACATTGGATATGCTTAGTTGTTTAGCACTGAGGGGATTCAAAGATGTATTTTTGATCTCTTCTGGCAGAGGACCCACTTTCTTCTCTGGTGTGCCAGTCTGGGTGGCAACTGAGGAGTTCAATATGTCTGCTATAGCGGATAGGTTTTGATTGACAGCATTTGATTCCTGTATGGTCAGGCCCCTGCTGGAGTCTGTAGATGGAGATATGCTACCGTCTGTATTGACCTCAAGCAGTATTCCCGCTCTCTTAAGCTGACCTATTATCTTTTGTGCTCTATCCATACCACACCTAGTTTAGTTGAATTGTACCGCTATTGAGTTTTATACTTGTGGGTGTCATCTTCACAATAGAAGATCCCCCGTTAGAATTAAAGGTGATGTCGCCACCCACATTTAACTCATAGTTGCCATTGGTAACATCATGTGTGACGTTGCCATCCGTCTTCATGTTCACATCACCTTTAGTGTAGATATTGGAATTGCCCTCCACGGTTACATTCAGTGACCCTTTTATGTGCAGGTTGTCATCTGATGCTATGATCTCATGTGATTTTCCAACCACTTTCCTGACCATGCTGCCATCGGGGTGTATCTCAATAAAGGTCCCTGACTTATGATATACATGCAGTCTCTCATGCCCTTCGGTATCATCTACTTCTACTATGTGTCCACTTTCGGTTTCCATGACCTTGTTGAAAGGGTAGGCGGCAGAGTAAGCTGTTTGAGGTTCTGATAGGGTGTCTTGATCTCCAATGCCTGTAGATACTTCCATTTCATCTAGATCATCTATCTTAGACTGGACTACCGTCTGATCTATCATATCGTTTCTAGTCAACCTATTGGTGTCCGCTTCTCCAATGAATTCGGCCTTGGGGTATATACCATTAGGGTCATTGAACCCTTCATTCGGATTGGGTGCGAACTCAGGGATGCCTGGAAGGGTTCCCATCATCATTGGTTCTTGTGCGGATTCTCCATCTCTGAAGAATCCAAATACCCAAGTACCCTCAACTGGTCCCACTGGAGACCCGCCGATCCCATTCATCGAAGCTGAGGTGATAGGCATCATGGGATATGCCCAAGGCAGATCATTTGTGGGTAGTGATTCTTTGGAGCTGGTATGATATCCTAAACATCTGACCCTACACCTGCCCAACTGCTTAGGATCGTTTCTATCCTCTACTACACCCACATACCATATAAAACTGTTGTAAGACTTGTCCATTTTCACCCTGTCAAGAAGTTGGTATTAGATTGGTTGTTAGTATCTCTTCCAGTACCCAAAATTGTAGACCTATCGGGAACCCTCTCTGGTATAGAATCTCTTGATAATTCTATAATACAATTGTATTCTTTGGGTTCAGTCGCTAGATTGATCGAATGACGTATAGCAGTAATCAAATATGTACCGTCAGAGTATTTATCACTCCAATCAGAATCCACTCTCCCAACTGGTTCGCTAACTGGGAATCTAAGTCTCAGTGTATCTCCTACCGATAGATCAGAGTTGCCAGCCACGGTTATCTTAATCTTAGTGGTATCCATTTCTTTCATAGTGGCATTTCTTTTCAGCAACCATTCTTCCGTATTCTGGGTGTCTGGGTAGTCATCATGTAATCCTTGGTGTTTAGTCCTGACGAAACTAGTCGCCAAAGGGGTGGAGGAGTACCTATTCTTGATTGGTAAATATGGGAACTCCTCACATTTATCTGAATCAGCAAAAGATTCAATATATTTCCTGTAAGAAGAGGTATAATTTTTATTAACAATATCATGTACCAGCAGGTTAGATGAATACATTGAGTCATTGAGTTCTTCCAGTCTGTTGAACTGGTTAGGTATGCTGTATTCTTGAATATTGAAGAATTGCTTTAATACGTTCCCAGATGAACCAGCCTTGGTGTCTACCGCTGTGGGTGCTACCTCATATGCATATTTTGGTTTTATTTTGGACATGGAGCTTATGGGTGCGAACACATATCCTCCCTTTTTCTGGAATAGCACATAATTAGCATTGCCCTTACCCTCATCAGATATAGCCCTAGATGACAACCAGTCTAAGGTATCAAAAGGAGTCCAATTTGGTATGGTATATTTGTACTCCCCTCTGGTCTTGAGTATGGTAGCCTCTGTGTTGGGGAAGTAATTAAAGAAAACGTCTGCCACTATGTCTGATATTCTACCATGATAGGCCCTACTTATCCTCCTTATCTTAGACTCTCTGAATTCTTTAGAAATAAATTTCATTTCATATATTTCGGACTTGTCATTGCTAGATTTAGTTCTACCCTCTATCCCATATACCTCGAAGGATAGCTCTAATAAATTGTTCCCGAATCCAGGAGTCTTAAAGCTGATGCTAATTGTCTCTTGACCTATTATCGGTAGATGGTTTATTAATCCCATTGCGTCTACTATTAATGCGTAACCCTCTGTGCAGGTGGAGAACATATCTTCGAATATACTGACATGCTTGCACATCTTAGATATGTCCACCTCTCCACCTTGATCGGATCTTAGTAGAATGCTGTCTATTTCGACATCGTTTAATTGTTTATATGTATCCTCAGCCATTCACCTTACCTCTAATAACCTTACCCAATTCATTCGCTACTCTGGAGACATACTTGGGCTTCAGTAGTTTGATGCTCCTTCTCAAATCATTTTTTCTGAACTCGTGGTTGGCATTGGTTATCGTGTATGTGTCGGTGCTGTCTACAATATAATTCTGTAACACCGTATCTTCATAAAACACAGTAACACCAGTAGACCCAGATTGACCCAAGTTGTATTGTATCCCATCGGAGTCTGGTGGAGTAGCTAGATGGTTTATGGTGTTCTCGCTGGTACTCCCAACTATATCTTCGAAATGGTGTGCTGCCTGACTGCTTATTGAAACCTTCCTTCCTATCTTGGCCACGTTGAAGACTGAGGTGCCGTCTGCAGAGTTCCCTCTGGTGGTTATGAAATCTCCCACGTTAAAAGCACCCGAAACACCAGTGACCACTAATCTGGAATAACTCTTGTCCCAAGAATGACATCTAGCAGCATTCTCACCGTCTAGGGTAGCATGAGTTCCAATCCCATTGGTGAATATCACTTCGGACCCTGAGACCCCTAGTATCGTATCATTTCTGGAGTAGTGAATATCAGCAAAGCCTCCAGAACCAGCATCTAGGAGGAAATACGTTTCTCCAGGGTATATCGACTTAAGGTAGTTGTCCATAGCCTTAGAAGACAGAGGAAATTCATAATAAGGATTCACTATATCATTGAATAATAATATGACCCAATGGAGATCAGAATCACCATAAAATCTGTCTGCCAATGTGTCAGGTCTTTCACCGTCTTGAACGTCATACTCGATGAACATGTCATGGGTATTTTTGATCTTATCCTTAACCGCTACTCTAGTAAGTATATCCACGGCCGTCTTAGTAGTCTGACCACCATCAAATGAATAATCTATTCTGGGAAATTTCTTAAAATATGCCATTTATTAGAATCCTGCATGAATATGGTTTCTTGTGATAGCTTCCATCTCTGTGAATGAGAGCTGGAGGTCTATCGCAGTGGGTATTCCATTTTCGAAGGTGGATACCACTCCATTAGGGTGATAATCTACATTAATTGCGGTCAATGCACATCTACCGATCTTGTTTATCCATTGGTTTTCAGATGCTATGTGGTTGGGAGATGTGGAATACCTGTTGCTGACTGGGTTAGGATGTTTCAGATCAATGAAGGTTATCTGAAATTCAGAAGGCGTTAGGTAGTATGCTTGACTTGGGTTGATCTCAGGGTGTGCGTGGAACCTGAAGAGCTTACAAATAGTCAACATGTCTATTGCTTCTTGCTCATTCTTAGGGCGGAAGGTGAAGGTGAAGTCAAATGTTCTGAATCCTACACTCTCAAATAACTGCTCTTTTCTGGGATTCCTAACAGCACCAGTGATGGATGATATTGCATCTGCTGAGTTTATCTGCCCACCTGCTATCTCGGCGACTGAATCAACTATACCAGCAGCCTTTTGTATCACTCCTGGAATCATGGAGCTTAGATTACCATCCATGATCCCCTTTATGAGTCCCAGATCAACTTCTTGATATCCTATTGAGTCAGCATTTTTTAGGTTCGCTGGAAGATATAGGGTTATTTTGTCCAGAGATTCTTCTTCTGCCTTGCCTAGTCTAGTATCTTTGATGATCTCTTCATTCACAAATTCTGGCAGTTGGGACTTATCTGCGATGAAGTTGAGGATTTTCACAGCTCCTTGTTCTGCTATATTACCCAAGAAACCACCTACCCCACCTACATCGAGTCCACCTTCTTCGTTAACTATGGTTCCCGATGCCGCTTCTCCCACTGCATCCACCGTTCCCGAGTACAGTTCCCCTATACCATCTGTCAGAGAATCGAACACGGAACTGACGGAACTGGTAAAGTCTTCCATTCTGGGGTTCTTCTTAAAGAATACATCAAAATGGATTAGTTGTCCATATTCTGGATTGCTGTGCAAGTCTATGGGATATACGACGTGATTCCCGTTAGGTCTTGCGGACCCATCGGCAGCATGATCAAGAAAGTCTAATTTACCAGACCTCTGGAAATGCTTGAAGAAACTAGCATCTCCTATCTGGTTAAGAATATCACCAAAACTGCCAGCGGCGTTAGGGTTTAAATCTGGTGAATTGCCTGCACCAGCTTGAGGTATATTAGACATGATCCCTCCTAAATACTTTGGTTATGCTCTTATACATAATTATATATAAGAGGCTTCTACATATGGCATACAAGGGCAAATACAAGCCTAAAAATTCTTCTAAATATTTAGGAGACCCCACTAAGATTACTTACAGATCTCTGTGGGAGAGAAGATTCATGGTGTTTTGTGACAATAATGACTCCGTAATATCTTGGGGGTCAGAGGAGGTTGTCATACCATATGTATCGCCCATAGACAACAAACGTCACAGATATTTCGTTGATTTCATAGTAGAGACCAGAAATAAGAAGGGGTTCAGAGAAGTGGTCCTCATCGAGGTCAAACCTAAAGCACAATGCAAAGAGCCTCAGAAGAAAAAGAAGACTCAAAGAAGGTATTTGAGAGAAGTAGCAAGGTGGGGGGTAAATTCTGCCAAGTGGAAGGCTGCTGAGGAATTTGCCGAGAACAGAGGGTGGAAGTTCAAGATCTTAACAGAAGACGAGTTACTCAAATAAATGTCAGACCCCAATGTATATGACAACATACTATCTCTGCTAGATTCCTTGTCTAAGAAGAAGTTCGGAAAGGCTTCAAAATCCGTAGACTGGTTTAAGGATAAAGTATCTAATCTCAAAGGGGATATGCTAGGTAGCGAAAATAGTATTCTCGGTGCAGAGAAAACATTCGTCTCTAAACCAAGAGTAGGAGACATGTACTCCTACTTGTATGTGCCCATTAAAAAGAAGCAGCTACCCTACTATGATATGACACCCCTGACCATGGTAATAGAGAATTACAAGGACGGATTCTTAGGATTGAACTTGCATTATCTCAAACCCAAGTTTAGACAGGCCCTTCTGAATGAACTCTATTCCTACCTCAATAATAAAGCAATGGATGAGACAACTAGGCTTAGGATATCTTACAATATCATAAGTAGGTTCTCCAGATTCAAGTATGCTATGCCGTGTGTTAAAAGGTATAAGACCAGTAGGATCAGATCAAAGATACTTAAGGTCCCACCCAAAGAATGGAATCTAGCAATTTATCTCCCATCAGAGACGTTTAGGAAGGCGAGCAAGGCCTCTGTGTGGAATGAGAGTATAAATAAAATTAGGAAGAAAGGTGGATAAATAGATGCCCAACATATCAGACATGGTGTCAAAAGTAAATAGGTATGGATTTATACAGGCCAATAACTACAAGGTCATATTCAGTGGCATTGTGGGTGCTACTGATACCATCATCGGCAATTCTGGGATCAGAGCGGACGGGAGAGAGATCTGGAACAACAGAATGAGTCTGTCCTGCGACTCGGTTACCGTACCAGGCCGATCTTTATCTACAAACGACTTCAAGACTATTGGTGTGTCTAGAGAATTGCCTTATGAGAGGCTTTTCAGTGGTGACATATCAATGACTTTTCTCTTCGGAAGAGATATGTATGAGAGATTAGTGTTTGAAACTTGGATGGATAATATCATCAACCCTATTAACAATAGGTTCAACTATTACGATAACTTTAAGGCTACCGCCGATATTATATTGTATGATGGGACTGAATCGCCAGTATATAAGGCTAGGATAGAAGAATTGTATCCAAAAGAGATAGGTGCTGTGGAGTTATCCAATGAGAGTTCAGAAACTGCCAAGCAGACGATTAATTTTGCCTTCAGGAGCTACCATCCCATCAACATAGAGGTGGATGGGGGAGACATGTCATCTGTTCCTTACGGAATGAATGACTCATCAGTGTTTGAGGCTATTAATAGCGACAGTCCCTTCAAAAATATAATTGGCGACAGAGTTCAAGCATGGGCGGAAAATGGTATATCCACCCTTGAAAAGTATGCAGACAGTGGGCGAGTAGTAGACAGGAAGATTACTCGCCAGATATTCGGTGGCGACTACGACAGACCGTTCATGCCATGATTTATAATATTAACATGAGGATTTCAATATGAGTTTACCCACAATTTCAGTACCAACCTACAGTATGTCTATACCTTCTGATGGTAAGAATGTGAATTTCAGACCATTCTTAGTGAAGGAGGAGAAGGTGCTACACATGGCTATGGAGGCGGGAGACACCGATTCTAAAATCAATTCCGTTGTAGAATCAGTAGCGTCCTGTCTAGAAGGTTATGACAAAGATACGGTCAGGGCGATGCCTGTATTTGATATTGAGTATTGCTTTTTGCAGATTAGATCAAAATCTATAGGGGAAATGGTTAAGCCTTCGATGGTGTGCTCCGAGTGTAAGAACAAATTCGAAGTTCCAGTGGATCTATCCGAAATAGAGATAGTCAAGAAAGAAGACCACGACACAAATATACCTCTTTCTGATGGAGTGGGAGTGGTAATGAAATACCCAAGCCTAGAAGATGTGGGTCCAAACCTCCAGAGGAGCGACGATGAATCTCAACTTGCAATGAATATATTGGTCGATTGCATCGATAGTGTTTATGATGACAAGACTGTCTACAGCAGGAAAGACTTCACTGACGAAGAGCTAAGAGGTTTTGTAGACGAACTAACCAAAGAGAATTTCGACAAGTTGTCCAACTTTTTCGAGACTATGCCCAAGCTAGAGAAGACAGTTGAATACAAATGCCCAGCGTGTGGACACAAGGATTCGATCGATATCGAGGGAATAGAGAATTTTTTTGGTTAAGCCTTTGTCATGACACTCTTGAGGGGATGATACGTTCTAACTTTAATCTGATGTACTATCACAAAATGCCTCTTGAGATGATTGAGAATCTAATACCATGGGAAAGGCAGATATACCTAACATTGGTCATACAAGAGATGGAAAAACAGAAACAGGCTAGAGAGGCAATGACAGCAGGGATGAAATAAAAATGGCAGACAAACCAAATCCAAAAGACATTAATGATCTATCGGATGCTATATCCAAGCTAGGTAAGATCAGTAAGTCCGAAACAAAGAATGCTAGTAAAAATCTAGCCCATTTATCTGATAGCTTGACTAAATTTGCCAAGAAGATGAATGGGAAAGACACAAGCGCCAGCGTTCAGGGGATGGACACTCTGGGGGATGGGGTAGAAAAACTTGCCAAGGTAGGTAAAAAAGAGCGTAACAACGTAGTGCGTGCTATTGATGCTATTGGCATCTCAATTAAAAATTTCAGCGGTAACAGAGATCTGGGTGATAGTGCTAAGGATTTAGATAAGTATGCACAGAGCATCAAGAAATTAGCGACCGTAAGTAGAAAAGATAGAAAGAGCATTGTAAAAGACATAACTGCCATCAATAAGGCCTTAGGAAACCGACCTAGTGGCAAAATGCTGGCAAGTAATGCCCCTTCTTCCAAGTTATCTGGTGAAGAGGACAAGAGAGAAGCCCAGAAGGCCAAGGCAGACGATAAAGAAGAGAGAAAATCACTATTTGACAGTCTTGGCGAGAAATTGAGTCTCATCAATAAGTCAGTGATTGCTAATAGACCAGACGGAGGGTCGGGCTTCTTCTCATCTCTCCTTCTCGGTGTATCGGCACTACCAGGCCTAATTATAAGTGGTCTACAAGGCATAATACCATCAATAGGTACCATGTTGTTTGGCAGCGGAAGCCTGTTGATCGGTGGACTTAAAAATCTTCTGGGTGTGGGTGGGTTCCTAGCCAAGGGAGCACTTAGTCTCTTAACCAGTCCTCTAGGTCTGATCGCTGGTGCTGGTATACTTGGTGCTATGGCAGGCAAATTCCTATATGACAACCTAGTTGGACCTTGGATAGATGACTACTATGCTAGAGAGCAGGCTGGTGCTAATGAAGCGTCTAAGAATGTAGCAAAAGAAGTGACGGTAATGACCGAAAAAGGTCGAGAGAAGGTATTCAGGGCTAACAAAGAATTACAGTCAGCATTCGACGGTAAAGAATTCATCACTCAGTCTGAACTAGCACAGTATGCTGCCGCTAAGGGGTCATCTGTAGAAGCACTCCTAGAAGAAGGAAACGTCAAGGCTGCGACTGCTATACAAACCGCTCAGGGTACTTCTAGATTCAACCTGAAGGAAGATATGTCATTAGAGGAACTGGCAGGTGCTGAAAGAGCAGAAAAAGAAAGAGAAGCACTGCAAGAGATGGCAAGAGGGATGCGAAGAGACGAGGTTACTGGTGAAACCACCAGACTTGAAGAGGGTGAGAGGCTTAAAGCACTTAGGAAGAGTATCATCATAAGAGAGGCGCAGCAGTTGTTCGATATGGAGCAACAAATGCATGCCCTGATGAGGAAGCAATACGGAGACGAATCGGCGGCACAAGATGCCTCATTCACCGCAGCAGGTGTTCTGGACAATGCTGAAATAGCCTGGGAAAGAATTGCTGGGTTAGCAGGTAAAAGTCTCTCTCAAGGAACTCCGATATATGGCTCCGATGTTGACAAGATGAAGAAAGCATTCCCCCTCTTGTGGGAATGGAGGGGAAGCAATGTAGATAATTCTGGTAAGAAGCTGTTCTTGGACAGTGTGTTTGATAATGTGTTCTACCCAGAATTACAAGAATATTATGGAGGTAAGCCTGGTGCGAAATGGAACTCCATCGGTGGAGGGCCTGGAATCATGGGAAATCAGTGGAATTCTCTGCCAGGCGAAGTCCCATTCAAAATGGGTGGATTAGTCAGGGGACCAGTTAGAAGTCTTCTGGGAGAGGCAGGACCAGAAGTGGTGCTACCCCTAAACAGAGCACCAGATATTATTGCAGAAGTTCTCACCAAGGCTTCCAAGAATCTCAGCGGTCAGCAGGTGCAACTGCAGAGTATGATGTCCAATCTTTCAGGAGGTGCTGCTAGTAAACCAGCCCCAGCACCCAACTTAGTCACCAGCACCGTGCTTAGCAACCAAAATAATACCTATCCGTCACCAAGTAAGATGGTGAGGTTTAGAAGTGGGATACAGCACAAATTAAGGATGGCATGATAAGCAGGAAGCCCTCAGAAGAGGGCTTCCCACCTTTACAAGTTGAAGATACCGACCTAAGTCAATCTTCGCTAGCGAGCTTCTCAAAATAACTCAAAGCATCATCTTCACCTTCCGAGCTGCTAGACTCATATACCTCTGCACTGGTATTGGAAGAAGTATCTTCATTCTTGCTTGTAGTATCTTCTCCGATATCGGTCATCTCTTCTGCAGTCTTAGCACGGGAAGAACCACCTCCAAGAACCTGCATCAGACGTGACTTAAGTTCATCATAACTCTTGAACTTATCCTCGGCGATCTCTGGTTGGAGAGGGTACTGCTTGCCCCACAGATTCTCGAGCTTCTCATCATCACCATCTAGGAGCGGGGTCGGGGAGTCGAATTCGCTCTTATCGTAGTTAACGAATCCAGCAACCTTTCGGATCTTGAGCTTGAAGTTAGCACCCTTCCAGAAATCGAATGGGTTTACTGCCTCTTCATCAGCAAATTCTGGTTGAAGGGACTCCATGATCTTATCGAAGATCTTCTTACCGAACTTGTAGAGGAATACCTTGCCTTCGTTCTCTGGATTCTTAGGATCGCTAATGACCATGATGTTGGAGATGTAGCTAAGTCTCCGCTTCCGCTGACGGGCAACATCCTTGTCTGATTCAAGACCGCTGTTCCACAACTCGCTATTAGCCTCACAGAGAGGACACTTGCGACCTATGGTGGTGGGGCAGTTCTCAATGAACCATCCGCCCTTGCCCTTGAAACCATGGGAGAACATTCGCACCCAAGGTGTGTCTTCTCCATCTACTGGGGGGAGGAACCGAATAACGGCAAAACCGTTATCGGACTTGTCTCTTTCAGGCTTCCAGAATCGATCATCCTTATAACTGGCAGACTCACCAGTGCTGATCTTGTTTAGTTCTTCCATCATTCGACTATTGTCTCCTGACGATTTCTTCATATTACTGAAACTCATATTGCATCTCCTTTATATAATGCGTTTCGTGTGACTGAGTATTTTCCTATTATACCACGGAGGCTGGATTCCGTCAATATATTTCCCATCATCTCATGGGCAGCCTGGTCTTTTTGGGTAGGAGATTGATGTCCTGCCCTTCTTTTTTTATCTTCTCTTTGATTGGTTTGGTGAGGAACTTTGCAGCTACGAAAGGCTCTATATTAGCCTCTTCACACAAATGGAGGACGGCATCAATGTAGTTATCAAAAGTCTCTTTTAAGATCAGAGACTCCACCATTTTGCAAAATTCTAAGCCTTCTTCTATTATTTCCATGCTCTAAGCTCCCATGACAAAGCGTTTACCACTTCCCACCTCTTATATATAAAAATGAATGGACCCATGTCAACTGCCTAGGGAGAAACTAACCAAATGACTATTACCTCTGACAATATTCAGGTAGTATCCAGTTCACCTACTGGAGCAACCATAGCAACTGATTTACATACCTCTACAGGTAAGCACTTTCAAGTAGTCAAAATCAATACTGGTTCTGACGGCGTTGACTCACTGCTTGGGGATTCAACACCCATCCCTATTAAATACTCGCCCAGTTCCAGCATACCTTATGTACCCGTTAGGGGTAACACTCTAGGAACCATGGCAGTGCCAGTGTCAATATCTGGCGGGGCAGCCCTGACGGTGGTAGGGATCACCATTGGTGGAGGCACTCTCCACCATATCAATGGTGCTTCAATGCATATCCAATCCATAGAGAGCGGTGTAACCATTGATACCCAGATCCAAACTGTGGCAAGTGGGGTGACAATAGGGATAACTGGAGATGTCAAACTCCTAGCTGGTGACAACAACATCGGAAATGTAGATGTTGTTACCGTAGCAGCCCCATCTGGGGTAGTATTTGGTCATCACGGTGCTTGTGCTGGAACTGGAATGGGTCAACCTTTATGTGAACTAAGCTTCCAGAGCGGGGTGAGGATCACCAACTTCGACACCACCAATGTAGTGTATATAGGGGGTCCTACAGGTGCTTCTACTAGCAACGCATATCCTCTTCTGCCTCTAGACACAATATTCCTAGAGGTAAGTCATGGAACTGCGTGTAATGTCGTAACTATAGCTGGTGTTACAGCAGATGTAAGGTGGATTGCTACATGAGTCAAAAAGCCAGGCATAGACTGACTGGTAGACATAACTCTGTCTTGGGCGGTGTCTCTCGTGATCAGACTAGGGAGTATAATGTTGTCTTGGACGTCACAGAGGATACATCCATAGCTTTCCGCAGAGAAGCGGAATGTAGCCATCTATACTGGGATGGAACTGGTGAAGAACCCGACATTAGTCAACTCAATAATAAAGAATGGTATCTAGATACAGTCTCTGTGGGCAGAAAAAAGAATGCCGACACCCTCCCGACTTGTGCACTATCTCCTGGGGATAGTGCACAACAGCATCGAGGCATATTCATCTTTGATATGAATGATTCTCTATCCAAATCAGATGAGGAAGGCATGCCAGAGTTTGGTACAGGCACTGAGATAGATAGTGCAATACTCAGTCTTAGGATAGAGAGAATATTGGGAGAAGGCAGAACTAACTACGAAAATAGGACGAGAGCGTATGGTGCGAGAGTTTATCTACTTAGTCACGATGCCTCGGGTGCCACTCAAAATGCTGATGGGTCCGATAACGGTCTAGCAGACATAAAACACATGGATTGGCACTATTGGAGGACCTTTGGAGCTCAGAACCACCTACCTTGGCGTATTCCAGGCACTGGAGGGTTAGACTACGTACAGAATGGCCCAGCCCCAATAGGCGGAGGCAACCCCCTATTTGTGACTACCACATTTGGGAAATCCGAAAGCACTTTGCCTGGCGCCGAGTTGAATATAGATGTGACACCTTTGGTACAATATGCCGTCGCCAATGAGCAATCAGTGTGCAGGTTCATAATCGTAAGGAACTTTGATAGCACGGTAGGTGAATACTTTAATACTCACCTCTTTCATAGTGCCAACGCCACCAATCCCTTATACAGACCCAAATTGTCGGTGAAGTACAGAGGGCAACCGAATTTCGCTGCTAGGTCATCGGCAGAGTTTGCATTCGATGCTGCCGCTGAGGTGAATGGGACAATAAGAATGATCTCCACGGATGGAACGGATATCACATATAGAGCGGTAGCAGATGGGGCTGCTGAAGATGGGGATCTTAGTGGTACTGATGTATTATTCCAAGATGGTAGCGGTGGAGCAACTGCTGGTGCTAAGGCGATACTTGCCGCTGGTCACCTGAAAAGTGCCATTAATTCTAGAAACGGTCACAATAAAGTATTGACCAACTCTGGTCTCACATTTAATATGCATACTGGATCAACGGGCTTCATGCCTGAGAACTCCATAATAGGTATTAACTCGATCGATGGTACATCCAAGATATATATAGCTAAAGACGACGGTACTACCTCCAGTGCGAAGCTAGCGGTACTTGCTGGCAATAATAGTGCGGGTACTGGTGCTACCGCACAACTAGTTATTAACGATGGCAATGGAAAATTACTTCCCACTGCTGCTTCCGCAGAAGGCAATTGGGGTGGAACAGATTTAATTCTAAGAGATGCTGGTCCTTCTAGGGCTACTGCCACTATAGTGGTTGGGGCTACTGGTGCTGAGGTTAACTTATCTGAAAGGACATTCCATCTGGTGGACCATGATGGTACTGGTCTGACATTCACCTTTAATGGTGCTACCTCTGCTGCGACTGGAATGACTATAGGTGTTGATGGTCTCAACTCCATGCAGATAAGAGATAATATAGTAACGGGGATTAACCTCACCTCTCTCAGCATAGGTGCTACTGCTTTTGCTGCTGAAGGATCCAGTGCTGCCAAGGCTACCATAGCAATTAATGCGGGTGCATCAGCAGAGAATATAGAGAATATGACCTTCCACCTAGTGGACTCTTTCGGGGTAGGCATAACCTTCACATATAACTCTGGTGCTAGCTCTGGGATAACTTGGGGCGAAATGGGTGCCACTATGCCCATTGGTGGATTGACTGCTGGTGGTATAGCTGGGGTAGTGACCAGAAGCATCAATTCTATGACTCAATTGGACATCACTGCAGAGCAGTCTGGTAATTTTGAAGGACTCACTGGGAGTTATAACATATTCTTGGAACAAGGAAGTGTAGGGTTCCAAGGCAATACCACTATCAGTAATAGCGGCACCACCAGCGGGGCAGTTCATTATCCCAGTGCCTTCACTGGTGCTGCTGGTGGTCATGGGGTGTTTTTAACTCAAGTCACGGCTGGACATGTAGGTAACACCACCATATCTAACAACGGGTCTACCTCACAGGGCATCACATATAGCTCTACATTTTCTGGTGGTGGAACATCCAGCAACGAAGTTACTTTCCACTTTGATTCTTCTACCCCCACTTCCACCATTACCAGTCACAAGAGGTATATTGTGGGGGTACAAGGAGATCTAGAGACCGAGGGGTTTGCATCTGCTGTTCTTACCATAGGCGGAACTGGACCCACCGTGGGTGATACCCTTCACCTGATTGATGGGAGTGGGGTTGGGGTGACCTATACTGGTGCTACATTCCAAGACTTCACTACCAACACATTTATTGCATCCTCTGGAAGTTCTGCCACCGCAGTAGAATCACTGGTAATAGCAATACAAGGAGGGTTGACCATTGGGGGTCATAATGGCAGTATATATGCAAGTCAAGGCAACACTTTTGGTGTGGGTCCTCTAGGGTATGGACCGACTGGTGGTCTAGGCTCCTTATCCTTGTATCAGACGGCGAGGGGTGTTTCAGGAGATACGACTATATCTCATACCTTTATAGGGTCTGCTATCCCATCCGCATTCACTGGAGGCATAACTGCGTCTGGCTCTCATGTTTTGGGTACTGCTGGGGTAGCAACCAGAATAAGTGAGGCGGTATCTCTGGCAGTATCAGACAGAGATCTAAATATGACCCTCACATTCTCTAACCCCTATACGATTAATCTAACCCAAGTAGTCAAGGGGCAAGAGGGGAATAAAGGGATAAGTGGGGACAATTTCAGTCAATATGATGCTACTGCCTTGGTATCTGAAGCTGCCCCTACTAAAGGATCGGCATTTGGTTTCCATGGCGGGTCAGACCCTGACTGGAGAGGACCCACTGGAGGGTTGGTCTCCTTCTCCTTGAGTGACGGCAATACTGGTTCCACTGGTAGTATTATATTCTACTCGAGTGGGATCATCACATCTGCCACGGGAGGCACTGGTGCTTCAGCTGGTGTGGGAATGCCAGTCTTAGGTCCTAACGCTTACGCATTTTCCACCTATGGTGTTACAGGTCCAACTGCGATAGCAGACAACATCTTTGATGCAATTAGTCTAGCAATCGCCAACGAAGATATCTCTCTATCTGCAACCGACCCAGCTGGTGCTACCTCACATGTGGAGTTGATTCAAAGCAGAAATCTAGGTCCAAGAGGTAACACTCCCATAGGAATTACCTCACCTTCTGATCTATTGGAGGCACAGTATGAAGGTTATGGGGTAACTGGATTCAGCGGAGGGTATGTTAATACTAGCGAACAATTTGGAACCACAGGATCAGCCTACATTGATATTATCTTAGGCCAGGCTAGCGGTGGAACGAATGCTGGTGCTGGTAATTGGGGTAAGAAATCTCTGATAATCACCGATCACTACAATCTGTTTGATAGCGTAGGTTTTTCTGGTCCCAGAAGTGTAACCTTCACGGGAGATGGAGGGCTTACATCTGGTGCTGGTCCTACTGGAGGCACTGGGGCAACATGCAGTGCAGGTATGCCCACATTAAGTGTCAGTTCCTACGCCTTCGTCGCTGGTGGGACATTTACCAATGATCAGATGGCTACTAATATCTACGATGCGATCGAACTAGCAACCATAAACGGACATCTAAGCATTACCGCAGGTCACGACCCTGCCAACTTCGTCAATAAATCAGTCATAAATCTAACTCAGAGCATAACTGGAGACGGTGTTGGTGGTTTCACCATGAACAGCATATCTGGGTCTGCCTCTGGCATCACTTCTGCGCATGCTACAATAGTAGGTTTCGCAATACCTATCATGTTTGGTAGGGGAACTAATGCTACTTCAAGTATATTCAGTGCTAAGAACAGGGCCTCAAACCTTGCTAGTGCCATAGGGGGAAGCGGTGGGCATAGGGGTCTTATAGAGGCTTATGTGAATGACGCTACTGGTACTGCTGGATGGACTGGTGGTACTGGGGGTGTATATCTCAAGCAGGGAATGGTAAGAGGTCCATCTGGAGATATACGCCTCATCACTTCCTCTAGTGGCACTGGGGATGGATTCACATTTGGTACTAGTGTCTTCGATACTCATCGCTTCGAGGATAGTAGGACCTTTAAGACAGACGGCAGGCTAATAGTGACAACTACTGGTGCTAATATTAGGATCCTTCAGAAGAATACTGATGGTCCCTCAAGTGACTCCATTATTACCACCGCTGCTAATTTTACTGATCATACCAACCCCAATCCACCCAGCAAGTTCTCTGGTACTGCACCCAAGAGGAAGGGAAAGGCGATATATCTTAATCCTGGGTCTACTGCTGCTGATACCATTGCTTATAGGGTGACACCACAGTCCAAGTTGTAAGCATCAATCATCTCTTTGAGTCTTGCAACGTGGTTTATCGGTTTATCCATGAATTCTTGTATGGTTCCGTCCTCGCTGGATATTAGTATCACTATCTGCTCAATCGGAATGCCAGTTATTTCTTGCCACATTAGAGAATAGGCAGTAGCCTGAGCAAAGTAGTTATCTATGTATTCTACCTTCTTCTCTCTTTTGCTGCTCTTGAAATCTATTACAGATAGCTTTCCCTCATATTCTGCTATGCAGTCCACTCTGCCTGCCAGTCCTATCTTCGTACTCCACAGTGCTACCTCTTGTGCTCTTATCTTATCGATCTTATGGAGTAAAGGCTTGATATAGTTGAATAGGCTTATTACTCCAGGCTTAGCATTGCCCATATAGTCGGTCTCATTATTCAGATAATCTTCAATTACTTTATGTAATGAAGTTCCCTGAGACAACACTCTAACCGATTCTTGTGGATTCTTTTTCCTCCACTCCGCAAAGTATTGCCTTTTTTCCCACCCAGTTACAGTGGTAACACTGGGCAGCAACTCACCACCAGGCGCTTTGTAGAACCTCTTCCCATCTTTATTGGTAACACCCAAATCAGTGTCTTCCAGCTGGTCGGGCAGACCCACATGCTCGAATAATTCACCCATAATCTATCACCCTCTGGTTACTTCCAGAACCTTTTTTATCTGGTCCTGAACTTTGCTCACTCTATCAGGCCAGTATAGGTACTCTTTCTCTGGATTCTTGGTAAGATTGATTAGTAGAGGAAGTACCAGTTTCTCTAGATCAACCATCTTTTCTTCATGCAGGGTCTCTAACTGGTTCTTTCTCTCTTCCACTTCATCAATGATAGCACGTATACTCGCACCTTGGTCTTGTATAGATTGTGCTAGTTCCGTGTTCTCCATGGCTAAAATCTTATCGATTTTATCTTCAATCCTGTTGAGATCTATGGAGGAATCTATGGAGTCCTCCCCCGTATTGTCTTCCAGTCTAGACAGGACTGAATTGATCTTGCCCTCTAGGATGCTCATTTTTGAATTGATTTGGTTTGTTAGACTGGAAGAGATCTCACCAGCTACTTCTTCTGCTACTTCTCTCTCTTGTTGATTCTGCTGCTCGAAGACATCAGCATCAACAGTGGTGAAACCGAAATCTTCTCCTCCACCCAAGTATTCATCGGGTATTTCTATATTAAATGATGCCATCCTTACCTCCTAGGTTCTTCTAGTATGAATCCATCATCTATCTGCTTATACCACTTACATTCGTACGACACTGGATGATTGCGCGAGTCTAGTATCAACTTCTCTATTTCATCAAGAACGCCCTCGAAATCGTTCCTAGACTGTTTTATCCTTTTGATCTGATAATCGTCTAGGTCGCCATTCCTCTTCTCAATCCTAGACATCTGCTCATCTATATTTATATCTAAGCAATGAACTAGCACCTCCACCTTCCCCAGTCTGGGGGATGTTAGGTATCTATGTAGATGTCTGACCTGAGTGGAATTTCTGGGAAACCCATCGAACACTACTGGGTAATTGGTCTTAGAAGAGATGCTAATGCATTTCTTCATGATGCTATATACCAACGGGTTGGCAAAGCTCCATACATTCTTATTGCCCTGATTCCCTTTGAAGCAGGTGAACATCCCTCTCAGGATGTCACCCACATCAAAGAAAATGTGTTGGTCTCTAGGGAATTTCTGTCCTATGAATGTGGACTTCCCACTCCCAGCCTGACCTATTACGCAATTAATGATCATGCGAATAAGGTTTCCTGCTTGTTGAGGATGGTCTCGTTATTGGTAACTACCATATCATCTAGCTCTGCTCCCATACCTAGCAGCGTTAGGTCGCAGTCATAGTCTGCCAAGATGGATGCTACGGATTCAACTGCCGACGTTCTTTCTTGCTCGTCCTTGTAGTAATTGACGAAATTCAGGAAAGCATAATCTGGTCGTACATACTCACAGAACTTTCTGGTCTGTTCTTCGGAGAAGGTGAACACTCTACGCACTCTCTGAGTAACGGTGGTTCTTTCTTCTACATCCTGACCGCACATCTCAGACACCATCTTCCAGTCAATCTCATTCTGATCATCATAGTAAGGACCACTGGTGTTTTCTGTGCTTCCCACTCGGATTGGAAGTGTCCGCAGACATGCAATGATGCTACCCACCGACTTAACTGGGCATCCAGCATTGTCCATCATTCTGCCGATTAGGCAGTCACGCGATGTGGTGTGTGGATAGGCGTGTCCGCAATTCATGGAGAGATCAAACCCCTGACTACCCTCTGAGAGTGCTGCCTCTCCTCGCTTAAGTCCCATGCGTAGGAAGCTGTGTGTATCCCCCACATACTCACCGAAGACTTTGCTGTTCTTAGCAAGGTTAGCCTCTCCTCGTCTCCACATCTTCTTCACCGTTGCGGAGCATGAACCCTGACCCGTGCTTGCCATCTTACTCACAATTCCTGCTTCAGCATCTTTATCGCTGGCAGTAACGACGGTTGCCATTGGGTGAATGATGACCTTGGGGTAGTGACCGATCTCATTCTTCACCATCTCCATCTCATACTGGAACTGCTCTTCTCCCATTACTGCTTGGGGTCCGATGAGGGAAGTAACATTGTCGAATAGAACACCAGTGGGAAGTGCTTTGAAGATGAAATTCTTTTCGTCTCGCGTGAAGGTGTGACCTGCATTGGGCATGTTGTCACTGATTGCTATCCTCAGATCTTCGTGCTTGCTGTATAGGTAACCAGCAAGCTTGCCCTTGCCTGTGCTTCCCCACTGTCCATCAATAAGAAAATTAACTTTGCCAGATTCAATCATAACGAAAATACTCCTGTATTAAGTATTGGTGGTGATAGTTGTAGGTTATTTATTAACAAGTCTGTACCCTATCAAGTATCAAGACTAATTCCCGAAGAATTGTTGGATGGGGGAGGGTTGTTACCCTCCACCTCTTCCCCTTCTTTATTACAATCAGTTGGTCTTTTATTAATGTGCATTGATAGGGTGTCATGCATCATTATTTTCTTGTCTTCTTCTTCTTTCATGGATAATTCCTCAACTTATGTGTCTTTCTTTGATTCTTGTTTCTGCGGGAGTTCCTTTTACGCCTGGGGAGTCTGCTATCCTCTTCATAGCATCCATGAAACCTCCTTGGTTATGAGGTTTAGAAATGTCCATCTTGGCATCCATCTTCATCCCAGGCGCAGAACTGAAATGCCTATAAACGCTCCCTCTTTTAGAACCACAGTGTGGGCATTTTTTATTGGTGGGTACTAAGCATTTGGCAATAGACCTTTCCTCCTCCCAAACTTCTTTGCATTCTTTGCATGCGTATTCATAATTAGGCATCTTTTTCATTCACCTTTTCTATCAGTTCTTCTATCTTGTTCACGAAGCTCTTAGGAATCTTCTCAAGACTACTGGATTCTTTATCCCCTAAGGTGCTGATTAGAGAGATATGGTCATCATCCTCATACAGCACATGCCCAACACTAATCATAGTGGGGCATGGCTTCTTGGCATAGGTTTTCATTGATTTTAAAGAATTCCAACCGACTTCACCGTATTCCTCAGCATCAATCCATGTAACTTTCACTATCTTCATCGGGAGTCCTTTTGGAATTATTTATAACTTAGTCACCTACCCCTAGTATACTCCCTCTCAAGAATCCTAACGTTTTCCTTACCCTTGGCGATGAACACCTCACCAGCAGTCTTGTGGTTGAAAATCATTCTTGCTACCACTGGCTTTGAATTCTTGTCCACACACCCTACGCAATAGTCAGTGTCAGGGACAGCGTTCAAACGTGCTTCTGGGATTTGTTCACCACAGTCTAGACAATACTTCATACTAGATACTTCCTCATAATTCGCATTTCGGATCGGTTCAGAGCGGCCTGTATCCCGCTTCTTTGCTTTCTGATTTTCTTGCCTTCTCTCCCACCTCTTTTGATGATCTGAGTCATCACCTGCCTGCTATAGGCACTGCCTTCCTTCTCTGCCTCTTCGTCGAATCTATCCCATACTCGTCTTGCCATCTATATCTCCTTTTAATACCCTTCCATTATACCATGGCTGGGACCTTCTGTCAATATATTAAAAGACCCCGTTACGTACGGGGTCAGGACGCTGGCCTTTGGTTCTCGACCTAGGAGGAAGACCAGTCCCTGCTAGGCTGTGTTGCTGTTTTAAGTCTGTCAATCGACATGCTATAATCTAAAAATCCTATCTTATTAATAAAATCTTAGGTCTCCATAGCAGGTCTCCTTTGGTAGGTAGTTCCAAACAAAAAACGAAGATTGTGTCTCTCCACCGTAGCCCGATGGTTCCCGCCCGAGACTCAGGCGCTATCTTTATCCTGTTCCAGCATACGATCTGGCTTCAGTAATTCTGTCTCAGTGTGCTAAACTCTGACATACACTACAGGGTCTGTGTTGCAGCCCTAATGGATGGACTCTAACCACCTCTTCTGAGACTCTATTCACTTGTCAAGAATGCCTTTCAATGAGAATTAACCCACCAAAAGACTTGAATTGTAGGGGTGATTCCGTTAGGAATCAGATCATGTAACGGTTACCTTCGCGATCGAAACCGTAGGTGCGAGTGCCTGGATGGGTGTCGTTCATGAAGTAACGAACCTTGTTGCGAGGCGTACGCATCTTGGTGATCTCCCAGTTACCGAAGGCCTCAACCTGATTCTTCACACCACGCATGGTCGAAGCAAGATTAGAAATTCCGAACTTGCTCTTCGCTTCTGCGATGGTAAGACCCTTGTCTGGGTGGTTGGTGAGGAAGTTGATGACCTGACGACGCTTAGAAACGGGTGCTAGAGGCATATCCATTTCTCCTTAGTATTCCCGATGTTCCAATTCACATTTGCATCTCATACCCCATCGGGTTGGGTCTTATTGACGCTCTTACAAAAACCATTATACCACAGACTATCTATTCTGTCAAGTATTCTTTTGTCAAGTACCTCAGAATTCGTCGTGGCTTAACGTGGCTTTCTGAGAGCCACGCACAAAAAGTGGGAACGGTGAGACTCGAACTCACGACCACCCGCTTAAAAGGCGGATGCTCTACCGACTGAGCTACGTTCCCTTCATCACGAAAAGAACTTCAATCGTTTTTGTCTTTCAACGTCATGGGAAGCAAAGAGTGTAAGTTGGACATCAATTTAGCAAGATCTCCATGATCAATCCTATTCATCAAGTATTTCTCGTATCCAACCACCACTGCTTCTCCAGCATCTATTAGGTCCAAGAGCCATTGAGTCTTGTCTTCGGGTTCTTTCCAGACTTGGTTCTTCTCTTCTCTGGGCATTTCTACCTCCTTTTGAGGTTCCACCCTATTTAGGAGAGAAGAATACTTTTCAAGTGTCTTCGAGCAGCATCTTAGCTACCCTATCACCAGTGATCCAGTCGGATGTACCATCCTCAAATTCCATTTTGACACCTCTGTAGGTCAGGGTTCCATCTGGATCCCTTTCTTCTACCAGATCCACTACTGTACCCATCCTCATTGATTGCTTGTCTGCCACTTTGTCGCCAATGCTGTATTCAAAACTCATCGGTGTACTCCAGTAAGTTGCTCGAAAAAAGTGATTCTGTTGATGGGGATTTGTATCCAAGATCCGCCTCTCCATTCATCACCGTTCATATCCCATACCACCATGATATTCTTTTCATACTCATGGTCCACCCAGTCATCCTTTTTGTCTTCTTCTACCCAAGAACCTCTTAGGGTACAGGACCGTATCTCTTCCTCACCGTTGGATCCTAGGTACTTGATTTCACAAATGCCTTCGCCCAAGCAGTTATAGATGTCTGAGATTGTCGTATTGTCCATATCCAGAATTCTGGTGGGACCTGCCATTTTCACTTGCTTCTTGAATTCTTTAGTCGCTGTCGTCATCTTATTCCTCTTTATTTGAAGGTCCATTATACCATGGCCCTCACCTTCTGTCAACCCCTGTTCTCAGAGAACATGCAGAAATCACACAGTCTTCCGAAGCCTCTCTCGTGGTCACCACAATCAGACAAATTGTCTCCGCCACAGTCCAGATGGCATTCAGCACCGAAAGTCTCTGCTACCTCCGCTATTTCAACTAGAGCCTTCTGCCGCTCAAATACGCCATTACCAGAGGTAACACAGATCCTACAATTAGTATCAGTACCCATCGTGTTCTCATGTACGGAGAACCTCTCTAGGACACTGTGGGAGAAGAATCTTTCCCTCTGTTCTCTGTCTTCAAATACGAATACTGCGTTTCCAGCCATTACTGACTACCTCCTGTGAAGATCTCTTCTGCCACCTCATTGGCAAGTTCGGTAACCCTGTGAACAAGACTCACCTCATCATCGGTGAAGTTGGACTCATCGTATCCATTGGTGAGCCTGATTACGATAGCCAGAGTCGCCTGTAGCATCGAGATCATTTGCTCTGCTGGAGCAAAAGGGTCTTGCATTCTCTCCTCAGAGATACGCAATGCATCGATTGCGTCACTTAGAGTAAAAGTTGAAGTTGGGTGACCGTAATCATCTGTATAATGGTTGTACATCATTTCATGCCTCCAATGCGTAATTGCCATTGAGAAACTTTCTCAAGTAATCCTGTCGTCGAATCTGCTTTTTCTTCGAGACTGGGGGTTCCTCTTTCTTGATCTTGATCACGAATCCGTTGTTGATCAGGGTGCCCCAAACCGCCCTAGCAGACTCAACATCTATATTGATTACATTACCATCAGGCTCGCATACCTCAATTTCTTTGTCTGAGGAGGTGTATCGTCTGAAAACGTACATACGACCGTCCTTGATCAAAGTCCATTTCGATACATAGTAGTCATCTGACTCCCGCCATGGATCCTTGTAATCATTTGGATTCATTCTCTTCCTCCTCCGCTGCCTCTTTGACCAGCCTATCCTCAAGAGCACCCCTCATACTATTCCAGTGATCCTGCGAAACGCTAGCCATCCAATTCACCAGAAATCTGTGTGCATCATACTTGTTGGTCTTGAACCGCTTCATGATGTACGGTACAGCACCAAACATATTGGTCTTACCTGCAATCCGAAGTTGGTCGAGAAATTCATTTACCTGCTTCTGCGTGGTTTCCATTTTGTTCTCCAAAATAGGCTGGGTCGGATTCGAACCGACGACTGACCGATTATGAGTCGGGTGCTCTGACCGCTGAGCTACCAGCCCTTAATGGGGTCCTTAGACCCCTGCTACATCGGCAGTCTCTACTGCCGAATCGAAATCAACTCCTTCGTCGGTCTCAGGCTCGAACCCCACATGAAGACCATAATAGTCCTGTACCTCGGGGATGAAGAAGACACCGACTCCAGCACGGCGATCCTTGTCATGGGTGATCCAATTAGGGATCCACTTCTTGCCCTTGTATGCCATCGAAATCGATCGCAGTTCGGTCCTGTTGTACTGGGTCTTCGTAACGTCGATCCCCAAATCTCCACCGTGCTTCACGATGGCCTCGATGTACACCTGTCTCTTGCTGCTCAATTCGTTGTAACTGCTCATATCATTTACCTTTCAAATCAACTCTCTTGCTGCATCCCTATCGGCTAGCAGCTCGTAACCTGCGGCAGTAATGCCGCCTTCATCGAACAACGGTTCCTCTGAACCGTACAGTTCCTCGCATTGGATCTGTGTATCGAAATCGTCGTGTTCCATCAGGCTATCTCTCCCAAATCGATACCACCCAAACGTTCAATCTCTTCCCTGAAGGTCAGATGACTATCATCCCCTTGGTGGATGTGGGCGTGGGCGTCGTAATCACTGCTGTCGACCATTACCCTGTAGTCCTCATAACTGATCTTCTTCCACTCTCCGATCGTCAAGTGGTCCTCTGGGTTCCCAGTGCAGTACCACTCATCACCACGGTCTGCTACCTGCTTGCTGAAGTACCTCTTCAACCCAGTGTGGGAGGCTGCTTTGACTTCCCACAACCAGTAGCAGTAACCATATTCTTGCTCAACAATGATTTTCACTGCTGATCTCCTTGGTCCATTCGCTCATCAACTCGGATTGGGTCTTACTTGTGGACCACACCCAATCATCCTCAAGGTCAGACCATTCGCAATGACCATTTTCCTCACACCACATCAAAAACTCTTTCATAGCACCCATTGTACCATGGCTCCTTACTTCTGTCAAGGCCCTGTTCAGAAAGGACATTCTTGGAGGTCAGCCACTGGGGATGGATTCCACTTGTCCCAAATCGTGGGATTGTTCCTGTACTCGTCCCCAGTGATCCACCAAGTCTTGGACATCTTGTCCCACTTAGCGCCATGCATCTTCACCTCTTCCTTGTCATCGTATCCGCAGCTGAGGTTGAACCGTGAGGCCGACTCGGGGTCTACCTGATTCTCGTCCATATCCACGTTGGCATCAATCTTGCCATACATCGTGAGGAATGCCTCCTTGGTGGAGTCATCGAATCGGGTGACTGCCATCTCGATTGCCTTGGCACGATCACCGAAGATGGAGAATGCCGTAGCGACGTTGACCAGGCGTCGAGTGGTGATGATCTCGTCAACTGCATCCTCATAGTAGCACTTGCGGATCATGTCGGCCCAAGTCACCAGATTGGTGGTGAACTCCTTGTCCTCGCACCCAAGGGACTGCATTGCCTTGGTGAGGATCTTCTTCTCGGTGGACTTCGGAGCGTATTCTTGCTCGTAGCACACGGAGAATCGATCAAGGAATGCCTCATTGAGGACATTCGTACCGATGAACCGACCATCGTCGGAACCCTTACCCTTGGTGTTCGCAGTAGCGAAGATCTGGAAACCAGGCGCAGGCTTGACCCACTGCCCAATCTTCTTGAGGAAGACACCCTTGCCTTCGAGCACGGGCTGAAGACACATGATGGCATGTGATGCAAGGTCGATCTCGTCGAGGAGGAGAACCCCACCCTGCTTCATCGCCTTGACCACGGGACCATCAGTCCAGATGGTCTCCCCATTGATCAGACGGAATCCGCCCAGAAGGTCATCTTCATCAGTCTGTGTGGTGATGTTCACTCGGAACAATTCTCGCTTGAGCTTAGCACAGACCTGATCGACCATGGTGGTCTTGCCGTTGCCAGAGAGACCAGTGATGAAGCAAGGATAGAACATCTTGGTGCGGACAATCGTCTCGATGTCCTTGAAGTGACCCCACTGAACGTAGGTATCGATCTTGGCAGGAACGAGAGACTCGCTAGCACCACCAGTCATGGCGAGTGCCATGGTAGCACTGCACGTGTCAGCGGTCTTGACCTCTCCGCTGGGGATAGTAGCGGTGACCGCTGCTTCCTTCGGTGCTGGAGCATCATCAAGCTCTGGCATGAGGTATTCACCCACCACACCAGTGCGTCGTGAGTGGTCCTGAGAGATCCAAGAAGGAGGACAGGCGTAGATGCCAGTGCTCTTGCAAAGATCCTTGACCTGACTTCTGGTAACTATACCAGAAAGACCCGCGTCCTTCATCGCTTTGATGAAGTCCTCTCGAGCCTTAATTGACTGCTTAGTCGCCATATTGGGCATATCTCCAAAAAATAGGCGGGACAATCCCCACCTTGGTAAAACCATTGTACCACAGGCTAGCCTATCTGTCAATATATCCACTGGTATCTTAACAAAATCTTAACATGGCGTTAGGGTTCCGTTAGGGTATATACCATCCGTGGTATATCCAGAAGGGTATATACAAGGGGTGGTATACCCCTTCCTGATATCAGGAAGGCATATGGCTGGAAATCCCTGCCTTTATAAATAAAGAGGACATGTTAAGAAAGATAGTGCATCTATCAGCCCTTTTGTTATGCTTAACTGGGTGTGCCGCCACGGTGGCAACCCCAGAGACAGAAAGTCCATCCCCTAAAATACAAGAAATAACACCCAGTGTAGAGGGATTCATCACCATAACGGAAGATGAATACCCATCAGTGGGAAGACTACTAAACGATGATATGCAACCCAAGTGCTCCGTGGTCCTAATCGAACAGGATGTAGTTCTAACGGCTGCTCACTGCATTAGAGATGAAGAACCCTATGTGCAGTTCGGGGACGAATTATACAGCATCAAGTGCACATCTGTACACCCTCTATACAATGCGACCCTAAAGGTAGAATATGATGTCGCAGTGATCATACTTGATACATATGTCCGTGATATTATACCCTCTAGGATTAATTCTAAATCTCTAATAAACACCATGAAGGGTGCACCAATAATATCAGTTGGGTATTCAAGGGGTTTTAAGAAGAGGAGTAAGTTAGACACTCTTCTATATTACGGGACCTTAGAGAGTGAACCCACCAATCTTAAGATGCTTCCAGTGGGAGGATCTGTATGGTTCGGAGACTCAGGTGGTCCGCTTTTCATGTTCATCGAGGGGGATTTTCGTGTGGTGGGCATTATATCCGCATTCAGCATGTACAAGGATATGATATATGAAAACTCTGCTACTAGAGTTGATATGGTGTATGATTGGATTGAAGAGGAGATAAGATATGAAAGAAGCATTAGAAGGATGGATTTATAGGAAGATACAATTGATCCAGACTCCAGTTGGTATGATCACAGTGGTAGTGGGATTCGTAATAGGGGTGGTATTGGGTAGATCTGTATTGTAAGGAGCCTGATAGCCTTAATAAATAATGTATGAGAATAGCGGGCATCGATTATAGTATGACAAGTCCAGCAATTTGCACCCATATAGGTGACAAATGGGATATCAGCAACTGCAAGTTCTATTTCCTTACCAAGACCAAAAGACTGGCATGTAAGCACCTTGACGGATCCATCCTAGGGTGTATGATTAAAGAGTATAAATGTCAAGAAGAAAGATTCGAGAAGATCTCTCACTGGGCAATGAAGAGGGTGATGATGTTCGATAGGGTGGCAGTAGAAGGTTATGCCTTTGCAGCTACTGGTAGGGTATTCGATGTAGCGGAAAATACTGGGCTACTGAAATATAAGTTATGGTCTACGGAGACTCCGTTCAATACAGTATCTCCTCCGACAGTTAAGAAGTTCGCTACTGGCAGTGGTGCCGCAACCAAAGACAAGATGCATGATGCCTGGATGAAAGACACTGGAATAAACTTGCACGAAGAATTGACGCCCAAGAGGGAGAGGGTAGGTAATCCAGTTAGCGATATAGTAGATTCTTACTTCATTTGCAAGCATCTGTACTTCAGCATGCAAGGGTAAATAGTATGATCCCTCCGTCCTCAGAAACATCTGCCTTCCCCAGCCTACCAGACTTTTGAAATCTCCTTATCAACTTCAGGTACACTAGTTGCTGCTTTCTGGTGGACACTTTTATAATTATTGCGTCTGGGTTTCTAGTCCTGATCAGATGTTCAATAAACTCTATTACGGTGGAGTAGACAACAACTGCGTTCCCAGCACCATTTGGTGCGATATCGTGTTTACCGAATGTCAGGTCTTCCTCATCTTCACACATGGCAAAGAATATTTCCCATACATTGTCACCGTAGTGGGTTCCACTTATTTTGTCGTTGAATCTTGCCCATAGTTTATAGTAAACACCGCCGACACTAAAATTTCCCTTAGTGTCGGCGGTGTCTTCGTGCGTTATATCTATCTTGGATGGACTATTAAACATTACCAATAAAAGAAGATCACTTCTTCATCGACTGCATAGCCTGCTGTAGCATACTTGCTAGATCCATCTCCATCTTACCAGTACCCATCTTCTTTCCTCCCATGCCCATACTGTCCATCTTTGGCATTGCCATGCCCATCTTCTTTCCTCCCATGCCCATACCCATCCTAGGCATGCCCATGCTTCTATTCATAGCAAGTCCAAGATCGTCCCCAGTGGCAGTTTCGAGCGGGCTGCTCGATCTTTTACGTACTGGGGTTGATTCTCTTTCATTCTTTTCACTGAGCGACATAGCTGCCTCGTTAAGTTGAGCAGTTTGCTCCTCGTTCAGATTCATAGAATCTACAAACTTCTTTGCTTCTTCTCCATCAACTAATGGCTGTTGATGTGCGGAGTCACCAGAGGTGATCTTACTTGCCGCCTCTGTCAGACTATTGATCTTCTTGTTGTAGTTATCCATTATTGATACTCCAGTTTATGGTTGGGAGGGTTAACGTTTGTTATTATTATTATTATTTATTCTCGTAAGATTCTTGAAGCCATTCTTTATCTTGACTTGGGCAATGATCTTCTTGGTCAAGTCGCTAGTCATCCTAGAAGCAAAGCCATCACGACCGAATATCTCTTGTCTCTCTTCGGGTGTTAGATGGTCTTTAGTCTCTTCAATCAACTCCACTATCTCGGCAATAGCCTTCTTATCATTCTTGCCATCGATGAGCATCCAACCCACTACACCTAGAGATGCTAGGAATCCAACTACCAGTACGACAAGACCCACCACCGCTATCTCTTCAAGGTAATACTGAGATGCGGCTGCAAATCCTACGGTTAGCACACCTATTGCTAAGACTACACCACCTAGCCTACCATTCACCCAGAATGTGAGGAATGCACCACCTATAAGCATACCAAACCCTATCACGAAGAATAGGGTGATGAAGCTGTGCAGGTTTTCTAGTGCTTCTTTACGAACTTCCCTATCGGACTGTTCGTACTCTGCTACGAGGTCTTCTAGTTGTTCTATCTGACCGACGGCTGCGGATACCCTTGCATTCGCAGACTCTAGGTCCTCTAATGCCTCGCCTATCCTCACCTGCTCCTTCTGAACTGAGTCTATCTCTTCCTTGATCGACTCCGCTGACTCCTCGATAGAGTTTAATGTCGGGTCGATGCTTCGGTCCCGATCCTCTGGGGCAATCGCGATCTCGTCTAAAATCGAATCCGCGTGGTTGTCTACTCTCTCCAGACCTCCACTTATTTCGCTCGAGGCGTCCGTTATCTCCTCCGTCTGCTCTTTCTGCTCTCTTACACTGTCCACGACGGTGGATGCTGTGTTCTCTGGATGGGAATTTGTGCCCCGTGTAGTCACGCATGCCGTCATGCACAATAGCAAAGATAATAGTATGGTTGTTGTCATTATTGATTTCATAATTATTCTCCGACGCAATCAATCCACTGCTCATTAACGAGGTCACCAGCATTGTCATGACCAGATCTACCATCATCAACCACCCATCATCCTCTTCTTCTTCTTATTATGCATCAGCCTTCCATCATTTAGTCTCCTCCTGAAGATGGACATCTGACCTGTAACTTCGTTTTGGATCACCAATGGTTTGTTAGGATTCTTTAACGAATACTTCCTGATAGACTCTAGGTTTGGTGAGTCTCCATCAAAATACTTGTTCCATTTGTCGCCTTTTCTCCTACTGCTCTTGCATCTTCCGAATTCTTGTTCAGATACCCTGAATACTGGGTGTCCGCAGTATTCTTTATGGAACTCAGCCTTCTGATCACCATTCCTGAGCATTCTTATCGATTTCTCTAGTCTACCCTCACCTAGATCTACAGACTCGCTGAAAGAAATGACATGTATTTTGCCATTCTTATCTTTTTGTAATTTGACATCTTTAATGCCGAATTTTTTCTCTAGGTGCTTGATGGCATATGCTTTATCCATCTTGGTCCCATAGACTCTTCTAAATTCTTTGTCTACTGCTACTCTAGTCGCCTCTTCCAATCCTTCAGATTCATTTCTTCTTGCCATGTCGAATAGGATGGGATTGTGGGTGTCGTTATGTCGCTTTCTCTTCTTCTTTTTTTTAACACCAACTGTGTCTGGGGTAAGACCAGATACTCCACCCGTGTTGGTAGGTGGTGCATCTTCGGCTGTTTCCTCTTCTGAACCCTCTTTAAGGTTGAATTCCCCACCAGTGGTCTTGTTGATATACTTGCCCAGTTTTTCTTTAGCACGTCTATCTAGTTGTCTCCAAGTGTCCTTGGACATCCTCTTAGGTAGTCCAGCACCCTTGACTAATTCCTGCTTTTCACCATCTCCCATCTTTTCCCAATGTAAAGTCTCTTCCTTGATCTCTTTTCCGCTAAGCAGGTCTTTAGCAGCCTGTCTGGGGATCACACCTCTGTTATAGAGTTTAACAGCATCTACTGAGTCGACGTTAGCATAGGTCTTTCTGAATTTCTTCAATTCTCTCTCTAACTTGTCCAACCAGATAAGGAGAGGCTTATCATCAGATGCTCTCTCGTCTCCAGTGGGCATACCACCAGATCTATAACCTCTAGCAATCCTAGCCTCGTTTAGTTCTTTTCTAAATTCTGAGAAGTTCTTCATCTGCTATAACCACCCTTTCGTTGGTCAGTTTGTGTATGCCTTCATATATGGGTGTTCCCAGTATGTTAGCAATCGATCTGGTATTATTTATACTGATCATATCCCCTGGCTCAATGAAATCATATGCTGGGATGCATCCTTCTTTAATGATGTAGTCTCCCTTTTTGACACTCTTGCTGGTGGCGTTGGAGAACATCTCGTTAAGGGTGACCCTCTCCTCTCCAATATGCTCAAGGAAAGTGTCTTCAATCAGATTGGAGTCAGTCATATTGAGTTCTTCTTTAAGAAGCCATAGACCAGTGGCAAAGGATCCCAATCTGGTTCTGGTTGGGGGTAGGCGGTCTAATACCTTCCTCTTTAGATTCCATATTAGACCATGTATGGCAGTATAATGCTGCTTTTCCCCAGACTTGAGATCTTTCCTCTTCTTTAGAATATTGCCTTTATCGTCTATAATACCCAGATCATAGGCTTTTGTTTCCTTGTAGGGGGTGGTCAAGATCTTTATGAACTTGTAGGCAACAAAAATGTCAAGTGCTCCAGCCATGTTCAGATCTTCCTTAGTATCTTAATTACCTTTTGGTCAAGCGGTATGGAAATCAGATCCGCTTCTCTAATCTCATTTACTCTATCAAGTTCGGGCAAGAAGTTCAAAAATACTATAAAAGTCTTCAATAGTGAATGGTATTCAATATCCATTCTGTGAAATAGCAGTCTTGTCGCGGGTATGATACCAAAAACATTGTATAGTATGATCAGGTGGTTCAGTATCAATCTTTCCTTCAAATCCTCAGTAGTATGGTATCTTCTAAACAATCTCTTAAGGTATTTTATCCTATTGAGATCTGCGTTGAATTCATCCATATCTAAGCACTGAGGATTGTCATAATTCTTCATGGCAAACATCATATAATTATTCGAATTTAGACTCTCAAACTGCTTCATTAACAAAGGATCTCTGCTATATCAAATATTTTCACCACCATCAAAAGACTCAGACATCGCCTTAGGCATGACCACGGCACTTATATCCTTAGAGCCGTTATCTACCTTCATCTCAATTCTGATTACCATACCCTTACCGTCGTTCCTATGGGAGATGCCATCATCATCGACGAATCCTTCTTCGGGAGTCATACCAGTTCTTCCACCGAACTGCTTCAGCTGCAATTCTTGGGATCCACCTTCTGCCTCTGATATGGTAATTTCGTCGGTATCGAAGTCAAGTCCACACTGAACTAGTGCCTTCTTGATCTCTACCATTTGAGTGTTGGTGCTAGCGCCTCTAGAATGCTCTAGGACGTTCTTTAGTGCTAGGTTGAGTCTATTTAAGACTTCTGGATCTTCAACCATGAACATGTTTACTCCACCATCAGATGCGTATGGGGCATTCATATTCGGCACTTGTAGACCCATCCCGTTTCCATCGTGGTGCTCCGACAACACTTCGGATATTTTATCTCTTAGATCTTTGAACGATTTCATTTTGATTCTCCCTGATCAAATCGCTAGATTAGTGAACTTTTTATTTAGTATTTCTGAAGATTCCTTCATCACGTGCTCTTTAGCCACGTCCACTGAGAAGTGGTGATCTTTTAAGAACATCTTACCTACTAGTATTGGATAGTCATTGTCTTCTCTGTTTGCCAGAGAAAATTTAACATTCTTGATGGTCTTGCTTCCAATCTTCATGTCTAGCTTTACCACCATTCTCTTTTCTCTATTCCCACTTCCTGTGTTAATAGTTACTACTTCCTCCACTGGCATCACCTTGGTCTCGCCCATGGTGGATAGTCTCACCATATCTTTGTCTTCGGTGCTATATTCAGCACTATCTACATGGAGGACGTTGTACATTTCGTTGCCCGTGTCTATTCTGGCATCTGCCTTTCCTATACCTATTATTTCTATCTCTTCTATCGCTCCAATCTCTGTGGTGGATGACACCCAGTTCTCTCTATCTGAGACGTAATCCACTACATAATCTATCATTTCCTGACCACTAACCTCCCCACCATCGCCAAAGTATGAGTGGAATGGTTCTGCCCCGCTTCCAGGCGAACCATTCACTTCTAATACTTTATACTCCTCACCATCTTCTCCATCCACAACCATGTGATCTACACCACACCAGTAGCATTTGATAGCACTGGCAGCCTTCTCTACTATTTCTATCTCTTCCTCAGATAATATATATGGCTCAGTATCGTTGCCCAGTGCCTTGTTGGTTCTGAAGTCACCACTGCCTTTGATTCTCTTGACACTAGCAATTACTTTTCCGTCTAATACTATAGATCTTATATCAAAGTCGATCTCAAAGTATTCCTGTATGATTACCTCCGCCTCGAACTTCCACAGTGACTGTAGTACACCAGTCAGAGATTCTCTGGACTCCACTAGTGATACACCTATTCCTTCTGCCCCAGTGATCGTCTTCACTACGACAGGGAATTCCCCACCTATCTTGTCAAGTGCTATCTCTATAGCATCTTCATTGGCAACTAGTGCCGTCCTAGGAGAGTTGATATTAGACCTCTCTAGTGCTATGGCAGTGGCGAACTTATTCTGTGCCAATTCCATGCTGCTTAGCTTGTTGACGGAGAATATGTCGGTGTCTTGTATTATGCTGAGTATGCCGATCCCAGAGTAGTTCTTTAATACGCTTCCCCTTGGGAAGCATACTGTATTAGAGGTATCTAGATTAAGCTTTTTACCATCACCATTGTAGTTATGTATGGTAATCATGTTGTCATCCATATCCTCATCTACCACGTAAGCATCTTCTACTGACACCACATAATTGGTGAGCCCCATCTTATCGCAAGACTTCACCAATTTGTCTGTGGTGTCGCTATATTCTCCCTCTGCATCGAAGGTCGAAAGTATTATGACGGTAGGCTCTTCTTCCACCTGCTCCATGATTCCTAGAAGTTGTAAAGAGTCTGAGTCCAGTCTATTGATTGCCTGTCTTTCCAGTTCTTCCTCTGATATGTTGATATCTAGATCATCAAACAGACTAGATATGTCCTCTCTTACACCCATAGACTTTCTTATGGAGTCATACATCTTTCTGGTGTTAGATGACGACATTGAAGATGGTACACCTTTGCTGAAGCCATCGAAGTCGCCACTAGATGCTAGTGATCGCATCTTGGAAGCGGACATACCAGTTACATCGTCTGAGTCTGGATCTCTCTTTCCAGCACTGACCACACTGAAGGTGTCAAAATTAAATGATTTGTTGGGATCACTGTGACCGATATATTTCCTGATCTCTCTTTCGAGATCCTTTACTCGGTCTCCCCCCACCACTAAGATTACATGCTTATAACCCTCATCACTGAGCTTCTTTGCTACGAAGAAGGGGTTCTTCATCTTAGGGTCTTTGACCACATTAGCCTTCTTGAAGGCTGTCTTCATGTATTTTATTTTGTCATTATACCCTAAGGGGTTTTTGTTTGAATCTTGCGACTGACTGGCATATATCGAGTGATCGTACCCGTACTTTCTGGCAGTGGATATCACCTTGTTAATTAATAATTCATGACCACTATGGGGAGGATTAAATCTACCAAAGGTAAATACCATTCCCTCACCATTTGCTTCGCTGATATACGAACCGCCTCTTGCCACTATATCAGTCCTTCTTGTTCCAAGGCATGAAGCTCTTAGCCCATCCCCATAGAGGTGTTCCGATTAATGCTCCTGCTACGAACATGAGTACCGACCACCAAATAGTTCCTAAAAATCCGTCCATTTCATTCTCCTTTGTAATTGATTGGTTATTTATCTAGTCTAATAAAATCAAGGTCTTGGTCTAGGTGGGAATAATTCTGGGAAGAAGTCAGGCATCATAGGCCACATCCATCCTGGGAGCATGTTCTGGAACTGGGGCCACCAAGGTTGGGATTGCAACCAATCCAAGAAATTTCCGCCTGGGTTATCATCCAACCATTTTTCGAATGCATCTTGTATAAGTTGCAAGAAAACTCCCATGTTGTGCTGTATAAATTCTAACCAAGTTCCGTCTGGGTTAGCCGCTAACCATTCTTCATACCCTTCAGAGTAGAAACCAATCACTCCCTTGATCAACCACCATGGAGTGTCAGGTGCATTTTCCTGTATCAAATCATATAACCATTCTTGGAACCATTGTCCGAATTTTTGCCAGTTAGGATGGTTTGGATCGTCCCACCAATTTTCTGGTGTTTCGCTGTCATCATCATCGTCTTCTTCTGGATTTGGATCGATATTGGGATCAACATCGTCATCTGGAATAACAATGGGGTCATGTGGGACGTAATAGCCAGGCATCGGGCTTTTATACCTATAACCGTCTTTATAATAATACCCATCGCCGCCTGGTACATACTCTGGTGAGCCAGGATCATTGGGGTTGACCTCTACCTCGTTGAGGTCCTTCCCCCATCTTATATTGTTTAGATATATCCAGTTCCTAATGGTCATTGTTGTCTCCTTCTTTTGCCAGTATTCATACCAGCAAGCAGATCCATGATGCTCTTCATCATATCTGGTTTTTCATCATCTCCCGAAGAAGGCATCTGAGGTTGTTGTCCCATGGGAGGCATCTGGGGTCTCCTACCACCTTGCATACCGCCCATCATTTGTTGAATCATTTGCATTGGGTTGCCACCGCCCATTCCAGGCATGCCACCAGGCTGCTGCTGTTGCTCCCCACCCTGAGCGTTCATCTGGTCTGCTTGTTGGACCTGCTGAATCTGCTTCTGTTGATCTAGATGCTTCATAACTGCTGGGTGGTCAGCGTAGGCGCTGTTCATCTTAGTGGGATCTTGGTCGTTTTCCCTCTTTCTAGTTTCATACTCATGGTAGCTCATACCATAGTCTAGTTCGTCTTTGTCGGCACCCACTGGGGTACGGTATCCATAAGGGACCTCAAACCCTCTGGGGTCGGACCCACCAGAAGGCTGGGTTATCCTCTGGGCTGCTGCTGCTTGCATATACCCGTCTCTCATATCTTGGTTGATCTCCCTAGAGCTTCTGAGTGCATCATCTTGGGGAGGTGTCATGATAGCCTTAAATTTTCTCTTCCTACCAGACATGGCGTCCCACATTGGTATCTCTTGCATGTCGGAGTCATCTGCTGGCTTCTGAGGTTGTTTGATGGAGTATGGGTTAGAGTAGCCTAGATTCTCGTAGATCTCGACCGATTCTCTTCTCATCATCATCTCCTCGTCATCTCTCTTCATAGTCCTCTTCAACCAGTTCATCATGGATCTATATAGGGGATTCATATTCCTAATAGCAGATCTATCTAATGCCATTCTGGTATATGCTGGAGTGATTGGACTTCCTCCAGAAGCAACATCTTGTTGAAGTGCCGCAATGCCTCCTTTAAATTTAGTAGCATCACCTGATGGGGCTGCTGCAGAAGCTTGCATCTTGGTCTCAAATATATTAGACATTAAGTCTTGTCTTATTGCCTCAGATAATCTTTTACCGTCCATTTTATCCCTTTACCCAATTTTTAGCTACCGTGAAATTAGATCTGCTGAATTCCAGTCTGTCTACTAATTTAAGTGCCTTATTAGAAATCCTATCTACTGCCACGAATCCTTCTGGTGACGTTGCTCTGAAACCTTTGTCATCCCTAATAAAGGTCCCTATTCCTTTTATTCTCTCCAACTTTCTCACTAGCATTATCTTAATATCAGTTAGAACGGAATGCAATTTAAATATTTTATCTAGCCTAGCCTCTTGGGATTTGAGGTATTTGACTATCTCTTCTTTTATAGCATTCTTTCTTTCCTTAGCGGCATCCGTCTTCAATTTATTTATGTCGTTATCAAACTTGGAGGATATGTGGTTAATTAGACCATCAGTATTCCCTACCGTGCTGCCTTCTTTGACCATACTGTTCATATATACCTTTACGAAGGGTATGACCTGTCTGTTCGACCTGAAAGCCTCTATTGTCTTAGACGTGCTAGACAGCAGAGATCTTGCCTCCTTGACCTTAGACATTATAGCATCCATTTCACTAGATGTCAAAGTGGAACTACCGCTCTCGTCTTTGAAATCGGCATCCCTGAACCATACAGCCTTGCTCTTCTTAAGAGACTTCACCTTGGGGTTGAATGATGCCTTCATGTCTGACATCCTTCTACCAGAATATTTGGTGTGGAACACTATCCCCATCTTAGCAGATCTTACTTCCTTTGCTGCTTTTGACCCCTCTGGTATGGCGTAGGTGATAGTGTTGGGTGTGAAGGTAACGTGAGGTTGTCCATCTACCTTCATGCTACCCAGATCACTGGATGTGAACATCAGATCTCCCTGAAGGACACCTTTGATACCTAATGAAGGTAGATGTTTGAGTGCTGTCTTCAGTTTTTCTGCCAATCCCCCACTATGATTCTTGTTGATATCTGCGTTGGTGTAATTGATCTTAGGCTGACCAGTATTAAACACACTCTTGGTACCAACAAAGAATTTGCCGTTTTCGGGATTGATGCCACAGAAAATAGCAGGCGCACCATCCCACTTGGTGGTGATATTAATAGAAGAATCAGTATTGCCAGACAACATAGAAGCAACTTCACCAACAAAACGCAATGCGTTCTCTACGCCTGCGGAACCCTCGTTCCAGAGTTCATCTTCTAGATGCTCTAGGTGAGTGTTCTTACCTTCGTTAATGAATTGCTTATATGATTTCATTTTCCTCTGCTTGCTTTGCTTATTTCTACGGCTGCTAACTGCTTGAGTGCCATTTTCTTGGAGTCATGGGTGCCTAGAGTCCTCGACTTGTCCTTGTTCATAACCTTCCACTTGTCACCGCTCTTGACTATGGTCTCATCCAGTCCCATTATCTTCTTCCACTGATCAGAGGTGATTGCAATGTAATTCTTAGTGACGTTACCATAACTAATATCATTCATATCGCGTACTTTAGCATCTGTGAATATTTTATCGATTACCATCTTGCGAAGGTCATTGCTGATCTCTCCTCCTCTTGCTGTTATCTGCACAAAAGGAGTCTTTCCGCTACCAGATTTAACCGATATAGGTCCACTTACATATCGCTTTGCCCACCTCTTAAGCTCTTTGGCGACTTCCTTACGGTCATCCATTACCGCCTCTTTTAACCCTTCTTGAGTCCATGCATAACCATTATGTTTTCTAAGAACATCATATACTACTCTATCCATAGTACCTGACCATTTTACATCGATTATATTCTTCCTACCGTAGCCTTTCTCAAACCTGAGCTGAGTTTGAATATTCCCTCTTCCTTCTCTATAAATATCGCTCATGAAATCTTTTGCTTGGTTTGCACTAGGGAATTGAAATGTGCCAGACGGTGTAAATCTTCTTGCCTCTTCCAATCTAGATGGTACTTCATCGAAAGGACCCTCTATCTCTGCTCTGCTGCTCTTCTCTTCGATGTATTGTTTAAATGATTTCATTTTCTCTTCCTGCTTCTTCTTCCCATGATTACTGGTAGTGCAAATACTGCCAATGTTCCAGGCGCTGGGTACACCCCAGTATGAGTTATATGATTAACACCAGAATTAAAACTGCCAATTGTCTCCAACCATTCAATGATTGTGTCTAACACTTCCTTACCGAAAATAGCACCAATAGCGACTGCTATGAAGGTAAGTACGAACACCTTTTTGTCTAATTGTTTGATCTTCTTATCTTTAGCCTTACCTGCATCTTTACATTTATGTAGCTCGAACTTCAATCTCTCTACATCTTTTTCACGACATACTGAACATTCCTCTTTATTAACTGGTTTTTCCATTTGAGCACCCCTACTTGATCTGAAAGTCTCCACGGGATTTCACAATAGAATACATTTTGTCCATTACCTTATCGTGATCAGTCTCCATTTTCCTTATTCTTCTTCTGCTATCTTGTAGATCTCTCTCCATCGCGGTCACCTTATGAGACCATCTCCAAACAAATCCTATTAGGGAGAAAAGACCAGCAGTCAGTATTGTGATTACTATATCTATCCAGTCTATGGTCATGCTAGTCCTCTACCTTTGATCCACCCCTCCACTGATAACATGACCAATATCTTGCTTTCCATTTAGGGCCTGGGTTAGCACAATTATGTCTAGATCTGAAGTTAGCCCTTCTCTTAGGGTCATCTCTCTTGATCTCCATATTTGGATCCCCAAACCTGACGATTACTACTTTGCCCGATTCGTTTTTAGTATAAACCGCAAATTTCTTGGATTCACCAGGCGTTCTGAAAGGCTTGTTGAGGGTAACCTTCCTGCCTTGGTATTCCGCCTCATCTAGGCTTTGATCGCATCCGCAATCACACTCCTGCAATTCCTCTCCAGTTAATTCGCTGTACATTATATTCGCTATTTCTTTTCCGAAATCGTTATCTGAAGGATAATGTACACCACCTAATTCTCTAGACAATGCTATCTCGTCCGCAATTGCCATCAGTTCATCCTTGTGATCAGGGTTATCCTTGGCAATCATCAATGACATTAATCTTGCCTGAGCAGCATGACCACTAGGGTATGCTGGGGTGTGACCAGACTCAGTATTCATGTGTTCTATGTGTATACCATAGGAGTCTGCCAATTGATAAGGTCTAGGTCTGTTGAAGTGGAATTTCACATACAATAGTATGTTAGATGCCTCTCTCTTTATCTCCCTAAGTCTATCTTCGTCGAAGTCTAGGCCATTATCCCTAGCATAACCAAATATTGAGGGAGAGAAATGAAGGTCGTATTTTTCGAACATCTCTTCATCTTTCTCTACCCTATGCAAGTAGTACAGCTCATTCTTGGTGATATCGCTAGTGTTGCTGGGTGCACAACCCATTGTAACTAGGTCATATATACTATCATCAAAATACTCCAGCTCCTTGTCCATTCTCTCTTGCTGTTGGACGGTGGGAGTGCCGTATGTGATACTGTCTATGTCTGCCTTAGTTATGATAAATTGTTTAAACGACTTCATTTGGGTCCTCCGCCCTTCACATTGGGTGTAAGTGATGGTGTAGATGGAGGCATGGCTGCTACCCCAGATGGTACCCCAGAGGGTCCATAAATCGTCATCACGCCTGGTCCATAGTCCTCAGGAAGAATTGGAGTCGCTTCATCATCATGATACCAGCCTGGTCCATATGGACCGTTAGGAAGATAGACAGGAGTGGAACCATCGGGGAGGGCTGGTGGTGGGTTATTTGGTTGGTCCCACCAAGGTGGTATCCCATCCACATTTGGGTCGTAATCAGGGTCGTCCTTGATGCCGAAGGGGTCGTCAGGATCGGATTGGGGTTCCAGTGGTATAGCTCCCCCTAATATTTCACGTATTTCTTTGTCGGTGTATCCTGCCTGCCTAAGAATATCAATTAGCATCTGAATTTGATCATCATAACTTACCCCATGACCTTGGTCATATTCTTCTTCTTCGCCTTCACCAGTGTTGTCTAGTACACCAGCACGCAAGTACCATTCCCCATCTATATACACATATAGTTGACCATCTCGAATATACCAAGTATATCCTCCAGAAGTCCAAGTCCCATCATCGTTTATAGTATCATACATATCTTCTTCTGGAAAATCAGGTAAGTCTTCTGGGAAACCGCCTGGAGGTCCACCACCCGTTTGCTGTTCTTCTAAGAATTGTCTAAATGATTTCATTTCTTTTTCCAACTCCCACCTTGTTCTTTGTACCACTTTGATGCCCAAGCACTGGCATATGCTGATGGGAATACATCGAATTTAGATCTAGCCTTAGACAATGCTTTCTTCCATAGAGATGGGTTGGTAGGCTTGTTGTCAGACTCTATCACAGACTCTCTCTTTTGTCTACCTTCCCCTCCCTCTATATCTATATAACCCTTATCAGCAAGCCTGCTGACCGCCATGCTTCCTATAACATCCCAAGCCTTTTTCCTGTTGATGGGCTTCCTTAGGTCGAAACCAGCCTTCCTCAATTTTTCTGCCATCTTTTCATGGTATTCTCTGCCAGGATTTTTGCTATCCTCTTTTAGGTGCTTTCTGATGCTGGGATCTATTAAGACTTGAACCATGATCTCTCCCTTAGTCCCTCTTATCACTCTTCCTTGGATCTCTTTAGCGGTCTTCTCTGCGGATGCCATAGAAGGATATATGTTGGGTTTGCCGTCTTTGTCTTGTACGACCAAGACGTCCAGATCGCTATCTATCCTAGTCTTAACGGCCTCATTTTGCCTCTTCTTCCTACCAGCACAGTGCGCTTTCTGAGAGAATCCCTTGGGATTGCTGCAGTCTATGCTGTCTTTGTATTTCTGAGACCACGCCTCTGTCTTGACGTATACTGGCTTCTGACCCTTCTTCTCCTCACCACCCTTAGCAGAGTCACCAGACTTCTTCTGTGCCTCCCTCTTCCTCCTGACATAAGATGCTATCCCATCTTTGCCCAGTTTCTTAGCCTTGCTAGCAGATAAACATGCGGAATATGCATCTCCTTCTTTGGCATCCCCACACTTTCCTAGTCTCTTGCCACTGGTGCTATACCTGTCCCAGCCTGGTGATCCACCAGCGGACTGGCTCATCCATCTTCCGATGCCTGAGTCGGCATATGTCTCCGATATGAATTGTTTAAATGATTTCATATTCTGGACCTAGAATTCATAGCCTTCATAATATCTTCAATCTCTCTCTTCTCAGATGAAGTAGCTACTGAGTCTTTGTAGGCATTAATAGCCTCCAAGAATTTTGGTTTGTCTGACGTGGGCAAGAATATCCATCCTCTAAGTTCCCTAGCATTCTTCTTAGCATAATTTATTGTCTTTCTATCAAGTCCTAGGTCTTTACCCATTTTGGATACCTTGGTCATGATATCTATAGACTTATCCTGAAGTCGCCTCTTGTCTTCGTTCTCTAAGATCGATCCTATCTCTTCCTCTAGCCTGGATGGAACCTCATCAAATGGACCATACTCATCTAAGTAAGCATTGTACATTTTAATGTGGTACTTTAGCATGGGAATGGGTCTTTTAATCAGTTCCCTAATACTCTCTGGTCTGCCGTACCCCATAGCAGCTCGTTGTCTCTTGTTCGATGCCATTATTTCACCATGCCACCATTCCATAGCACCTTCAATCTCTGCCCTGCTGCTCCTCTCGTTCATTTTCTTCTTTTTCATCATCCTACGGCGGGCTGGTTTCATGGGGGCGGGTCCTCCATATTCTGATATGGATTCTCCTACTAGGTCCATTTCATGACTGCTTACAAATTCTTCTTTATGGTCTTCACTATCGAACACCATCACATGGACTCCATCCATGACCTTCATGTGATCTATTAGACCTTCAGCATCTTCCATGGCCGACATAGCTGCCTCTTCAGAGCTGAACTGCTTTACGGTTACGTACTTACCGTCCTTCATCTCGACGGACTCGTTACGTCCTTCTAGGTATTGTTTAAAAGACTTCATGCTCATTGCTCCTTTAGGATTTCCTTATTAGTTCTCTAGTATCGAACCACATCGCTGTATCAGTTCATCACCCTGTATGTATTTGAAGACCTATCTTGTCCGTTGCTATCCTAGTTGTACCATTCTTAGTCCTTAGATGAGCAGTAGACCTTCCACCCTCTGAGGTCTCCCATACTGGCAAACCGTTTTTGTCCATCTTGACCAAATTAATGTAGTTTACTGCTCCACCTACCACTTCATTGAACATCTCTGAATAGTCCAATATTCCTCCCTTGCTTGCTTTGGCAAGAGTAGTCTCGGTATAATAGAGTATTTCACCGAATGTTGGTTTCTTTCTGCCTCTGGTATTGAGTCCTATTGCTGCGGCATAGTCATCATATAGTTCGGGTATATATTCCCAATCTCTTCCCTTCCGACTGGAGTTAGAAGTCCAATGTTCCAACATCTCTTTAGAAATCTTCTTAAATTCCTTGACCGAACGGTTCAGATTGTATGCTGCTACCATTGGTCCATCCGTAGCGACATTGCTGGCAAGGTCTCTCATTACCTTTACTTCCAGAGACCTTCCATACTTCCTCTTGAAGGACGGGTTAGCATCAATCAGGGATACAATATTACCTGGCTTGACTAGATTAGTAGTCGATCTTCCAGACTTGGCAGAGAATGGTATCTGTCTTCCATCCTTTATCAGGTAGAAATCGACCAATTCCTCATTTCCTCTTAGCGGCAGAAGGATCTTATCTTTCTTGTTGAATTTCATTGATTTGAACAATACTGACTTGCTAGCAAGGATTGCGAGAGGACCTATAATCTCACCGAAGTTCTTCTTGATCTGACCCATGGGCATACTGCTAAGGACATCACCATACTCGTTCTTAATGTCGTTTGCTACTTCTCTACTATAGTTGTTCCAGTAGTATTCGACCAGAAGTTCTAGATAACCCTTTACCGCTGGGTCTAGATCCTTCCTGTCTAGGACGGCATTGATTACTGTATTAGCGAAAGAATCCGTGCTATAAGGCTTTTCTTTTAGACCCAATGATTGGGGCTTAAGATCTAATGATTCAGTGCTGGTTGAGTACCTAAGATTGAATCTTCTAGGTGACACGCTGGCATTTTTGCTCTTACCATATATCACCACTATTGCTTTTTTCTTCTGACTGTCCAATACTATTATTCTACCGTCGTTGTAACCATCTATGCTATTGGTATCAGTTACCTCTTTATCTGGACCAGTCCACTGCTGTGCTACCTCATATCCTTTTTGGACATAACCATCTACCTTGGTATGAACGTCAGATACCATATCATGCGATACTATGGTGAAGGATCCAGCACTGGCATAGGGACCAGACTTGAATACCACATCATCACCTATATGGTGACCCATAAAGAACCCTCTAGCCTCAGTCAAAACAAACTGTTTGAAATCTTTCATGTAGGGATTCTCCTAGGGCATTCTCCCCTTTATATATAAGAAAAGACAACCCCCTGACTATTGCCAGAGGGTTGCCTACTATGAATGACGGTCCAAAGGTAGCGAAGTTCCTTAGTGGGGGTCTGATACACCCTCACCCTGCATGGATAGCGTAACGACTGGCGCACTGCCTATCTTGCTCGGACCGTAGGAAAATTCGTATAAGACAGGACGGTGTTCATGCTTTACGCACAATACACCGTCCTGTCTTGTTATTGTATTTGATTGTGAAAAGGTATCTCTAGTCATTTATTAGTATTATTTCCTTTCACACTTTATTTATAAGGTGTGAAATGTTCACCCACTCAAGGAGTCTGGGTAGGGCAGCCATCCAGGCCACCAGTCTGGTGGTTCAGGAGGCAAGATTCCGCTAACAATATCACCCTTGTTTGCTTCCAACCATGCTAACCATCTTTGCCACCATTCATTCCATTCTTCCTTAATATTCCCCTCAGGGGGTTCTGGGGGAAGGCGATTATCACCGAACATATATACCAAAGCGGGTCCGTATTTATCAATTGCTGCCGCCTCCACCTTTTTCCTGAACCAATTACCTATACCTCTCAGGTTATCGGCAGGTTCGGTAGGATACTCAACAGGCTTCTCAATATCATGAGGACCCACTTTGTCTGTGGGGGGTTTACTGCCTGGAAGCGGGGGCGGTTTCGGTCTGGGGTAATCATAATCACCACCCGCTTCCTCGGTAATATTCAACTTCTTCTCATATGCCATTCTATCCCTGTCGTTATCAAACACGACAGTCACTGTCTTCCTTCTGGGGCTACCCTGCACTGAGTGTGCATTTCCCATTCTACCAGTATCAGCAGATGCGATAAGTCTGGAATACTCTTTGTCGTCTTTAGCCTGATACATTCTTTCGATCTTACCATCTTTGCGTTTCGGATGGGTGTCGACCATGGATGTACCCTGACCTTTTCTCACTAGAGGGACTGACTTAGCCTCGTCCAGACCTCTGATCTGATTTAAATATTGTCTATTCTGAATACTCATGCTTGAGTCCTTTTATTCTACAGGTTTATTTGGGTGACCGTACTGGGCGGGCTGGAATCTGCGGAGACCGCCTGGGTCAGTGTCCATCGGAATATTGGGTTTACCTGCTGGTCCATCGGTTCCAGGAGGAAGGAACATTGGGACTATTTCAAACCAGAAAAAATCGTATAGTGGAATTTGTAATAGCACGTGCGCTGGAAGGTCATTTATAAGCTCCCATACAGTTATTTCCTGATTCATGAGGTCATCCAATTGCTCTTGCGTTATTATACCATCAAGCATCAACCTCACCGCAGCATCAATCATCCACTGTTCAATACCCTCAGGGAGCCTGCCTCTGGTGGCGTCGGCGATCTGCTGGAGCAACTCCTCAAGTGTGATTTCACCATTTTGATACTGCTTCTGCAGCGTTCGGATTAACGCGAGCAGGTAATCAATACCGAATTGTTCCATATCGGGTTTAAATTGATCCCACCAATTCCCGCCTCCTCCATCATCATTCCCACCATCATCATCTGGTGGATCGTCTGGAACATCTGCCTCATTAAGCAGACCCCTGATCTGGTTAAAATATTGCATTCTTTGTATGTTCATGCTTGAGTCCTTTTATTTCATTGGTGGATTTGGTGTACCAAATGGTACACTTCCAGGCCCGTAATCTGGTCGGATTGGAGGTTTACCTTTATCCTTATCACCAGGATGTGAGGTGGGGTGTGGAATAAGTGTGGGTCCGCCAGGAGTCGATGGGAAGATGATGTCCCATATATCTTTTTCTTGACGGAGTAGGGCTAGAAGATCTTCTGCTGATATTAGACCATTATTGAATGCCCATATCAACCAGTCAATTTGATTCTGTGTAACACCCTCGGGAAGTCCACCACCGAGATTGATCGCCGCCATTATTTGTTCCATCAACTCTTCATACGTAATAGTTCCATCATTGTATTGCTGCAACAGCTGCTGGATTAGATTAAAAAGTGTTTGAATTGGATCTTCAGGAGTTAATTTCTTTTTTAAGAAATCTAACAGCCCACCACCATCACCGCCTCCAGCTGGTGGATCATCACCGACATCTGCCTCATTAAGCATGCTGTCTTTAACCATCTGTTGGTAAATTCTGTTTTGAATTGTCATTCTTGTAATTCCTCTAAAGGTCGAATCGTTTTCGGAAAAATATCAGGGCTGGGTATCCTTTTAAATTCTTAAGAATTTTCCATCTAGTCCGCCCTTATAAGTGCCAGGGGCGTGCCACTCATACTTATGCCCATCATCCCCTTGCCAGACGTTATCACCTAGGGGAGTTAGTTGAACACCACCTGGGCCTGGAACTGCCTTGCTAGGTCCTTGGCCAGTAGCCTGCTGCCCTGATCGGATTGGGGGTCCAGGCGGGAATGGCCCTCTATTTGGTGTCATGTTAGCCTTTGGTGCTGCACCCATGCCCATTGGAGACTCATCTAAAGAAGGCATGCTATCTTTGATCATCTGCTGATAGATTCGATTCTGGATTGTCATTTTTCAAGTATCCTTTTAGGAAAAACCGTGGGTCCCT
>MDTD01154446.1_pt1 | contig 49498 bp, 50 predicted proteins | sample 811221 | NCBI WGS metagenome assembly MDTD01 (sample SAMN05326646, study PRJNA326480) | marine metagenome | isolation source: seawater | place: Pacific Ocean: South West | collected 2011 | reverse complement strand
TTGTTTCGGCCACCAGATTTAGTCAAACCCTCGGTGAGGGACTTGAAGGGACGACCTTTCCAAAGTTCCGAACGGTCGATCAGCACCAGCCCGCGCTGGCCCGGCGTCGTCGGCTTGTACGACTTGAGTGCCATGCTTTCTGTCTTCCGTCTGCTAGCGGCGGGTCGCCCCGCCAATGTCGGGTGGGTGATCCCCACCATCTGGTATAGGGCCCCGAAGGTCCCCGGCTCGGTCTGCTCTGCGATGAGCGTGCTCTTGCGAACAACAGCGAAGCCCCGGACGAATCCGGGGCCTTGCGGATGGGGCCTGATAAGGGAGGATCGCCGCGCGGTCAAGTGGCCGGCCCGGGGAAAAGCCTCCGACGCGGCGCTCCCGGCTGCCCGGATGACCCAGATCAATGAATCCGCGCGCCGCCGGTGATAAGCTGCAGGGGCGAGTTCGCCACCGCAAGAAGGGCATGCCCCGTCGGCCTGCCCGGCCGGTGACGGCGCGAAGGGAAAAGATCATGGCACAATCGACAAGAAATCCCGCCACCCCACCGGAACAGGTGTCGGCGATGAGCGCCGCGATCCTTGCGGCGAACCCGGCCACCGCAAAGATGTGGCTCGACATCGTGAACGAAAGCGCGCGCTTCGTGTCCGAGCGATTGCGCGAAGACCTTTCGACGCAGACGGCCATGCTCCGGTGCAAGAGCCCCGTCGAGCTGGTGCAGGTGCAATCGGAGTTCATCCGCAAGGCTGTCGAGCAATATACCGAGGAGTCCATGCGTCTCTTCGAGATCATGCGAGAGGCCGCGGCAGAAGCGGGATCGGTCCAGTCCCGGGAATATGACGACGTTCCGCTCTGAGGGGCGGCGTCGGCAAGGGGTTGGCCTTTTCCTTCAAGGGGACTGACGGGCGCGCCTAGTCGTCGCCCTCGACCTTGCCGCGCAGCGCCTTGACCTCGCCGCGCGTCTTCTTGGCCTTGAGGCGGCGCTTCTTCGCGCCGAGCGTGGGCCGCGTGGGGATGCGCCGTTTCGGCGCGACCAGCGCCTGCCGGATGAGATCCGCCAGACGCGCGCGCACGATCTCGCGGTTGCGTGCCTGGCTTCGGGTCTCGTCGCATTGCAGCACGATCGCGCCTTCCCCGGTCCAGCGCCGCCCGGCCAGCCGCTTCAGCCGGGACTTGACCGGCGGGGGCAGGTTCGGCGAGCGCGCCGCCTCGAAGCGCAGTTCCACCGCGCTCGCCACCTTGTTGACGTTCTGCCCGCCCGGGCCCGAGGCGCGGATGAACTGCTCTGACAGTTCCCAGTCCTCGAGCGCGATCTCGTCGGTGATCCTCAGCATGGCTTTGACGGTCTGTCCCATCACCTGGCGAAAAGGCCGCCCCTCGGGGGCGGCCTTCCTGAAGTCGCGGAGGTGGGCCGGTCAGGCGCACCAATCCGGCAAGGCGCGTGGCGCCCAAAGGCTGCTCTAGGCGCGCGCCCCCCGAACTGTTCCGACCTCACGCTCCAATCCCTTCATAGACACTGGACCACCTCCTTTCGCTTGATTGACGTTGATGTAAGCCTGCCACGGATCGCGCTCATGTCAAAACGAAATCTGTCACTGCGATTGAAGCACGGCCACACATTGTTGTGGCAGGTCCGTCATTGTCAGTTCGCGCCTCGGCCGGGGTTTTGGCGCGTCGGGGTCGGGCGGCGGCGGGTTGAGGATGTTTTGAACCCACTGATCCGCCTCGGCGCAGCCGTCGCCGGGCGGTGGTGCCGCCTGTTCCACGCAGCCCCGCGTTCCGTCCGGGCAGTTGAGCCGCACATGGAAATGATAGTGATGCCCCCACCAGGGCCTTACCTTGCGCAGCCAGGCCCGGTCGCCGGTCTCGTCCCGGCACATCCGTGCCTTGGCCCCGGCAAAGATGAAGATCCGCGCCGTGCGCGGATCGCCGGCCGCCGCCTTGACGATCTCGTGATGCGCGCGCGTCCACTGGCTGTTGGCATAGGCGCCGTTCGCGCGCTGCATCGACACCGAGGAGATGTTCTCGCGCGCCGCGCGGCTGAGGCTCAGGTCGGTCGCGGGCCTGAGCCAGATGTCGATATCGAGCCCCATCTGGTGGCTGCGATGCCCCGAGAGCATCGGGCCGCCGCGCGGCTGGCTCATATCGCCCACGTAGAGCCCCTTCCAGCCCGGCTGTGTCGCGGCGAAGCGGGACAGGTCCTGCACGAAATCTATCGCCTCGGGATGGCCCCAGTTGCGGTTGCGGCTGAGCCGCATCGCCTGCCAGGTGGGCCCCGTCTCGGGCAGTTGCGCGCCACCTGCAAGGCAGCCGCGCGCATAGCTGCCGAAAGGCGCGGCCCGCTGGACCGAGGCATGGGCATGGACACCGAAAAGCTCTTTCGCGGGCTTGCCGCGCATCGCCGCGGGAATGTTCTGCGACGACAGCACCCCGGTCTCCTCGGGGGTCTCTCTGGTTGCCATGCAGCCAGCAAGCGCAAGCAGCAGGGCCCCGATTACCGTGACACGTCCCATGGCCCGCGATCTCCCTCTGCCCTGACATAGCGTAGCAGAAAAAGCCCGGTCAGGAAAAGCAGGATGACCGGCGCGATGCCAAGCCGCGCACTGCCGGTAAGCGCCGTGGCGAGCCCCACGAGCGCCGGCGCCAGAAAGGCCGTCGCCCGCCCCGAGAGGCCGTAAAGGCCGAAATTCTCCGTGGGGTGATCGGGGTCGGTGTGGCGCACCATCAGCGTGCGGCTTGCCGCCTGAAGCGTGCCGCCAAGCCCGCCGATCAGCACCCCGCAGCCGTAGAAGATCGCATCCGGCAGGCGCGAGCCCTCGGCCAGCGTCAGCCCGAATATCTGCGCCCGGTCCATGCTCACCACCGTCGCGCAGACCGCGATCAGCCCCCAGATCGCCGCGGTGATGACCGGCTTGGGGCCGAACCGCGCATCGAGCCTGCCGCCCATCCAGCTGAAGAGCGCCGCCGAGGTCGCCCCGATGATGCCGAAGATGCCCACCGAGACGAGCGACCATTTCAGCACCAGCACGGCATAGGTGCCGCCGAAACCGTAAAGCCCGTTGAGCGCATCGCGGTAGAGCATCGAGGAGCCGAGATAGGCGCTCAGGCTCAGCCGGTGGCGCAGTCCCCTGAGCGTGCGCCAGAGCGAGCCGAGCGCGTCCCTGACCCGCGCGCCGCGCGCCGCCGCGCCGCTCTCGCGCACCCAGAGGAAATAGGGGATCATGAAAAGCGCATACCAGAGCGCGGTGAAGGGCCCCACAAGGCGCGTGCCCTCCCGCGCCCCGGCGTCGAGGCCGAAGAGCGGATCGAGACCGATCAGCGTCTTGCCGGAAGGCTGCTCGACAAAGAACAGCAGCATGAGGAAAAGCGACAGCACGCCCCCCGCATAGCCGAAGGCAAAGCCCGAGCCCGAGATCGCGCCCACCTCCTCCTCGGTGCCGAGCGAGGGCAGTTGCGCATTGATGAAGATGAGCGCGTATTCCGCCCCGATGAAGCCGAGGGCGAAGGCCGCAAGCCCCCACCACAGGTTCGACCCGTCGGGCAGCATCCCCCAGATCGCCGCCGCGCCGAACACATACATGACGGAAAAGGCGGCGATCCAGGGCCGCCGCCGCCCGGTCCGGTCGGCAAAGGCCCCGAGGACAGGCGCGCCAAGCCCGATGATCAGCCCCGCAATGGTGAGCACCTGTGACCACATGGTCTGCGCCTGCGCCGCCGCCGCTTCGGGCGCGAGGCCGGAACTGAGAAAATACTCCGAGGCGACCGAGGCAAAGTAAGGCCCGAAGATGAAGGTAACCAGGAGGGTATGATAGGGCTGGCTGGCCCAGTCGAAGAAATACCAGCCCCAGATGCGCTTGCGCTGCGAGATTTCCGCCATGCCGGCCCCCGTTTCGAGCGCGATAAGACAGGTTCGCCCCCGCGCAGGCAAGCTATTCCTGCATCGGCGGCCAGGGCCGCGTTTCCTCGGCAGCGATCCAGGCGCGCACCCAGTCGGGCAGCGGGGAGGGAGCCCCTTCGTGCCCGAACGCGGCGATCACCTCGGCCGTCGGCACGATGCCGCTCTGGCCTGTGACCGCGATGCGATAGAGGCAATGGCTGGTGCAATCGCCCTGCCTGTTCCACATCGACTGTTCAAGATAGAAAAAGCGCGCATCCCGACCGATGATGCGCGAACGCATCTCAAGGTGATCGAACATCCGCACCCGGCGGCGATAGCGCACGCTCACCCCGGCGGCTGTCACGCCCCAGCCCTTGCGTTCGATCAGACCCAGGAGACCAACGCGCCTGAACATCGGGATCCGCCCCAGATCATACAGCGTCAGCGTGCGCCCGTTATTGAGCTCGCACCAAAGGTCGATATCCCAGGGCAGGCAATAATGGTGAGAGACATGCACCCCCGTCAGCGGCAGGGGCGGGGATTTGCGATGCAGAAAATTTTGCCACATCATGCGGACAATTGGATACATGGGTGGTCTCCACAAGGTTCGCGCCCCCTCTGTCAGCCCGCGCCCGCCGCGTCAACCGCATCCGCGCGTCAGGCTTGCGCTCGGGGCGCGGCCCGCTTAGGTCTGGTCCCGAACCGGATCGGGGGACATGCCCATGCAATCGCTTTTCCAGATCCTGATGCTCCTTCTGGACATCCTGTGGTTCTTCATCATCGCCCATGTGATCATGTCCTGGCTGATCAGTTTCCAAGTGCTCAACACGCGCCAGCAGCTCGTGGCGCAGATCTGGTACGGGCTGAACCGGCTGCTGGAGCCGCTCTATGCCCCCGTCCGCCGCATCCTGCCTCCAATGTCCGGTATCGACCTTGCGCCGCTTGTCGTGCTCGTCGCGGTCTATGCGCTCCGGATCGTGCTGATGAACAACGCGGCGGCGTTTTACTGAGCCGCGCAAGTCCCGGTGGCTCTGAGCTTTCATCCCCATCCCGGTCATGTCCTTGTCTGTGACTTTCTTGGATTCATGGCACCCGAGATCATCAAGACGCGACCGGTCATCGTGGTGTCTTCCAAACTGCCTTACCGGGCCGGTTTGGCAACGGTCGTGCCGATCAGCCTGACAGCACCGAAACACGATGTTCCATACGCTGTGCGGCTTTCGAGGAACTACCATCCCGGCGAAGACGATACAGTTCCCTGCTGGGCAAAATGTGACTTGCTCGCCAATGTCTCTCTGGCGCGGCTCGACCGCTTCAAGGTTGATCGGCGCAAGCATGTTGCACCCAAGGCGAGTGAAGAAGACCTGCGAGCCGTGCGCGCGGGGGTCATGGCTGCGCTCGGATGGCAGCCTTGAAAAACGGTGGTCGCAACGGTATATGATGCTTGTATCCCGTTTTCGGGCTTGAAGACCCAGAGCACTGGGCAGGCCGTCCACCGAATGATGACAAGTTCAGGGCGGTCTAGATTGTGTCAGGTCCCGAAACCCCGCCTTTCAAGGCGGGGTTTCGTGCGTTCCGAGGTCAGACGGAAACAGGACTTGTTCATCAAATCTTAGTATGAAATTGTCCCTGTCAGAGCAGATGTAGTCAAATCTCACAGGGATCCCATGTCCGGCGCTGCCACGCTTCTGCGCGAAGTCTTCGGATTCGACGCCTTCCGCCCCGGGCAGGAAGAAATCGTCCAGACCGTCGCAGCGGGCTGCAACACGCTGGCCATCATGCCGACGGGCGGGGGGAAGTCGCTCTGCTTCCAGCTGCCCGCGCTGCTGCGGGACGGCGTGACGCTGGTCGTCTCCCCGCTCATCGCGCTGATGCGCGACCAGGTGCGCGCGCTGCGCGCCGCCGGGGTGGCGGCGGGGGCGCTTACCTCCGGCAATACCGAGGAAGAGACGGCGGAGGTCCGGCGCGCGCTCGAGGAATGCCGGCTCAAGCTTCTCTATCTCGCGCCCGAACGGCTGGCCTCGGCGGGCATGGTGGCGATGCTGCGGCGCGTGGGCGTCGGTCTCATCGCCGTGGACGAGGCCCATTGCGTGAGCCAGTGGGGCCACGATTTCCGGCCCGATTACCTGGCGATCGGCGGGCTTCGGCGCGCGCTCGGCGTGCCGCTCGCCGCCTTCACCGCCACCGCCGATGCCGAGACGCGGGCCGAGATCGTCGAGAAGCTCTTTGACGGTGCCACGCCGCAGACCTTTCTCTACGGCTTCGACCGGCCCAACATCCACCTCGCCTTCGCCCCAAAGGACAATCCCCGCCGCCAGATCCTCGATTTCGCCGCCGCGCGACGCGGCCAATCGGGCATCGTCTATTGCGGCACCCGCGCCAAGACCGAGACGCTGGCGCAGGCGCTTGGCGAGGCCGGGCACGCCGCCTGTGCCTATCACGGCGGGATGGAGGCGCAGGCCCGCCGCGTCGTGGAAGAGCGGTTCAACACCGAGGACGGGCTCATCGTCGTGGCCACGGTCGCCTTCGGCATGGGGGTGGACAAGCCCGATATCCGCTGGGTCGCCCATGCCGATCTGCCGAAATCCATCGAGAGCTACTATCAGGAGATCGGCCGCGCGGGCCGTGACGGCGCGCCCGCCGAGACGCTGACACTCTATGGCCCGGACGACATCCGCCTGCGCCGCGCGCAGATCGACGAGGGGCTCGCCCCGGCCGAGCGCCGCCAGGCCGATCACGGGCGATTGAATGCGCTGCTGGGGCTCGCCGAGGCGCTGGAATGCCGCAGGGTGAGCCTGTTGCGCTATTTCGGCGAAGAGGCCGCACCCTGCGGCAATTGCGATCTGTGCGACGCGCCGCCCGAGAGCTTTGACGGCACCGAGGCGGTGCGCATGGCGCTCTCGGCCATGCTGCGCACCGGCGAGAGCTTTGGCACGGGCCATCTCATCGACATCCTGACCGGCACCACCACCGAGAAGGTGCGCGCGCGCGGCCATGACGCGCTGCCCACCTTCGGTGTGGGCCGGGGCCATGACAAGCGGCTCTGGCAGGGGATATTCCGGCAGATGATGGGCCATGACCTGGTGCGCCCCGACCCGGAACGCCACGGTGCCCTTGTCATGTGCGCGGGCGCGCGCCCGATCCTGCGCGGCGAGGCCACGATCCGGCTCCGGCGCGACACGCTCCGCGCCGCCGCGCGACCCGCGCCGCGCGCGCTGGTTTCCGACGAGGACGCGCCGCTTCTGTCGGCGCTCAAGGCGAAACGCCGCGCGCTGGCCGAGGCGGCGGGGGTGCCTGCCTATGTCGTCTTCACCGACCGCACGCTGATCGAGATGGCCGAGACGCGGCCCGCGAGCCTCGACGCCATGGCGCGGATCGGCGGCGTGGGGGCGACGAAGCTGGACCGCTACGGCGTGGCTTTCCTGGAGGTGATCACCGGGGCGGCGGCCGAGACGATGCATCCTGCCCGGCGCAAGCTCGCGGGCCGACCCGAGGGCGCGCTCTATGACCGGCTGTCGGAGGTGAGCCGCGATCTGGCGCGCGGGGAATGCGGCACGCTGCGGCCGCTCTCCTGCCCGCCTGCCACGCTGCGCCGGATCGCCGAGCGGCGACCCGCGACGCTGGACGCGCTCGAACGGATGCCGGGGATGGACGCGCAGAGGGCCGAGCGGTTCGGCCCGGCCTTTCTGGACGTTCTGCACGGGCCGGGCTAGATCCCGCGCAGCCTTGTCAGGGAAATTGATATGCTGGTCGTCATCTCGCCCGCCAAGAAACTGGACATGCGCCCCGTGGAGGGGATCACGCCGACGCGCCCCGCCTTTGCCGCCGAGGCCGGGGAACTGGCGCAGGCGGCGCGCGGGCTTCAGGCCGAGGGCCTGGAACGGCTCATGAAGATCTCGCCAGGCCTCGCGCGGCTCAATGCCGAACGCTTCGCCGCCTTCGGCACCATGACGGAAAAGCCTGCGGCGCTCGCCTTTGCCGGGGACACCTATCAGGGGCTGGAGGCGGGATCGCTCGATCCCGACGAGATGGCCTGGGCGCAGGAGCACCTGCGGATCCTGTCGGGGCTTTACGGCGTTCTGCGCCCGCTCGACGCGATCGAGCCCTACCGGCTCGAGATGGGCAGCCGGCTCGCCACCGCGCGGGGCCGCACCCTCTATGACTACTGGGGCGACCGGATCGCGCGCGCGCTCCGGGCGCAGGCCGAGTCGGTCGGCACCGATACGCTGATCAACTGCGCAAGCCAGGAATATTTCGGCGCGGTCGATATGGCGGCGCTCGGGCTGCGGGTGATCACGCCGGTCTTCATGGAAGAGCGTGGCGGCGAGGCGAAGATCGTGAGCTTTTACGCCAAGCGGGCGCGCGGCGCGATGGCGCGGTTCATCGTCACCCGCCGCCTGAGCGATCCGGCAAGCCTTCTCGATTTCGACAGCGGCGGCTACGCCCATGCGCCCGATCTCTCCGCGCCCGACCGGCCGGTGTTCCTGCGCGCTCAGCCCGCCGCCTGAGCCGCCGCCTCGGGCGGGCGCACGCCGGGCGGCAGCGCCGCGATCATCCGCTCGACGATGGCGGCCCGCTTGAGCGGCTTGCTCAGGTAGTGATCGAGCCCGGCGGCAAGGATCTCCTCGGCATCGCCGGTCATGGCATGGGCGGTCATGGCAATGATCGGCACATGCCCGCCCTGCCGCGCCTCCATGGCGCGGATCGCGCGGGTTGCCTCCTTGCCGTCCATCTCGGGCATGGAGATGTCCATGAAGACGATGTCGGGGGCAAGGCTCTGGAACATCGCCACCGCCTCGCGCCCGTTCTCGGCGAAATGCAGCTCGATATCGAGCGCCTGCACCATCTTGGAGAAGACCAGCCGGTTGGTCTTGTTGTCCTCGGCGGCAAGAACGCGCAGGGCGCGCGGCGTGGCTGAGGGCGGGGGCGCGGCGGGGGCGAGCGCGGCCAGCGCCGCGATCAGATCGCGCCGCGCCACCGGCTTGTGCAGCACCGCGGCGACATGACCGCGCGCGGCCTCCTGCGCGAGGCTGCCGGAACTGGCGCTCAGCAGGATAACGGGCATGGCGTGTCCCGCCGCGCGCAGCGCCTGCACGAGGGCGAGCCCGTCCATGCCTTCCATCTCCTGGGCCGCGACAACGAGATCCGCCCCTTCGGCCAGCGCGCGCGCCTGCGCCCCGTCGCCGCAGGCCGTGACCCTGAGGCCGAGCGCGGCAAGCTGACGTTCGAGCAGCGCGCGGCTCGTGTCATGCGGCTCGACCACCAGCGCATGCGAGAGGTCGCCGGGAAGAGAGATATCGGCAGGAACGGCCGCCTCGGCCACCGGCAGCGGCAGCGAGAGCCCGAAGATGGAACCGCGCCCCGGCTCCGACTCGACCCAGATATCGCCGCCCATCAGCCGGACCAGCTTCTGCGTGATCGCAAGGCCGAGGCCCGTGCCCTCGAACCGGCGGCTCCGGGCATCGTCCACCTGGTTGAATTCGCCGAAGATCTGCTCGATCTTGTCGTCTGGAATGCCGATGCCGGTATCCTCGATGGTGATGCGGATATCGGCCTCGCCCCCCTCCTCCGCCTGCACGCCGGTGACGCGGATGAGGACATGCCCGGTCTCGGTGAACTTGACCGCATTGCCAAGAAGGTTGGTCAGAATCTGCCGGATGCGGCCCGGATCGCCAATGAGCCGCGTCGGCAGGAAGAGATCGTAATCCACCAGCAGGTCTATCCCCTTGTCGCGGGCATGGGCCTGCATCAGCGTCACAAGCTCGTGGATGCAGCGTTCCAGATCGAAGGGCTCGGGGTGCAGCACCAGCCTGTCCGCCTCGATCTTGGAATAGTCGAGCACGTCGTTGATGATCACCAGAAGCGCCTCGGCGGAATTCCGGATCGTGGTGACATAGAGCCGCTGCTCCTCGTCGAGTGTGCTTTCCAGAAGCAGGTCGGCCATGCCCACCACCCCGTTCATCGGCGTGCGGATCTCGTGGCTCATGTTGGCGAGAAAGGCGGATTTGGCGCGATTGGCGGCCTCGGCCCGGCGGCGCGCCTCCTTCAGCTCCTTCTCGTGGCGGATCGTGTCGGTGATGTTGTGCACGAGGCTGACCACGTCGCCCCCCGCGCCGCGCTGGTCGATGATGCGGATATATTGCCCGTTCCAGAGGCGCAGAACCTCGGGTTCGGGGGCCGGGCTCTGCCATCGGTCAAGCATGTATTCGCGCCAGTCCTGCGGGCCGCGCGCACCGGTGTTGATGATCCCCTCCTCGGTGATGATCTGGAGGATCTCGACATAGCTGATCCCCGGCCGGATCTCATCGAGCCCGTCGAAGACCGCAAGCCAGGCACGGTTGGCCGCGATCATCCGGCTGTCGGCGTCGAAGAAGGCAAAGCCGTCGCGGATCGTCTGGATCGAGTGCCAGAGCCGGCGCTCGGCGATCTCGATCTTCTGGTGGGCGACGGTGAGATCGGATTTCACGCGCCGGTTCTCGTCGCGCACCTCCGCCACCTCGGCGCGGGTCTCGTGGATCTCGTGGCTCAGGGCGCGGGCGTGCAGGCCGAGCTTGCGGTTGGCATCCTGCAATTCGGCCTGCTTCTGTTCCAGCAGACGCTCGGCGGCCAGCCGCGCGCGCCGCTCCTCCGCCAGCTTGTCGGCCAGGTTCATGCCGCTTCTCCGCCCCGCCGGATGGTGATCGGCTCACCATCCGGCATCGCGGTGAAGATCGGCTTAACGCGGCCCCGGTCTCAGAGCGCCTCGAAGGCGAGCGCGATGCCCTGGCCGCCACCGATGCACATGGTGACGAGCGCGCGCTTGGCTCCCGTGCGCTCGAGCTCGTAGAGCGCCTTGACGGTGAGGATCGCGCCGGTGGCGCCCACGGGATGGCCAAGGGCGATGGCACCGCCATTGGGGTTGACGCGCCCCGCGTCAAGGCCGAGCTCCTTGTTCACGGCGAGCGCCTGCGCGGCGAACGCCTCGTTCGATTCGATCACGTCGAAATCGGACGCGACAAGCCCGATCCGCGCGAGCAGCTTTTCCACCGCCGGGACAGGGCCTATCCCCATCACCTCGGGGCGCACCCCGGCATGGGCATATCCCAGCACACGCGCGCGCGGCCTGAGCCCCGCCTTTTCCGCCGCTTCGGCGCGGGCCAGCACCAGCGCCGAGGCACCGTCGTTGATGCCGCTTGCGTTGCCCGCCGTCACCGTGCCATCCTTCTGGAACGCGGGCTTGAGCCCGGCCAGCGCCTCGGCACTCGTGGCCTTGGGGTGCTCGTCGGTGTCGAAAGCCACCATGTCGCGCTTGACCTGCACCTCGACCGGCACGATCTGCGACTTGAAGCGGCCCTCCGCGATCGCCTCGGCCGCGCGGCGCTGGCTCTCGAGTGCGAAGGCATCCTGCTCGGTGCGACTGATGCCGTGTTCGGCGGCGACGTTCTCGGCGGTGACACCCATGTGGCCGGTGCCGAACGGGCAGTTGAGCGCGCCGAGCATCATGTCGAGCGTCTTCACGTCGCCCATCTTGGCGCCCCAGCGCTGATCGGGGATGATGAAGGGCGAGCGGCTCATGTTCTCGGCCCCGCCGGCAAGGCCGAACTCGGCATCGCCCAGCGCGAGCGACTGGATCACCGAGACGATGGCCTGCGCGCCCGAGCCGCAGAGCCGGTTGACGTTCATCGCCGGTGCGGTCTCGGGGATACCGGCCTCGATGGCGGCGACGCGGCTGAGATACATGTCGCGCGGTTCGGTGTTGATGACATGGCCAAAGACCACATGACCGATCTGCCCGGCCTCGACGCCCGCGCGGGCAAGCGCCTCCCTGGCCACGATGCCCCCCAGCTTGGTGGGTGGTGTGCCCGCCAGCGCCCCACCAAAGGTGCCGATCGCCGTCCGGCATCCGTCGAGAATCACGATATCGTCCATGGCTGTCCTCCGCTCCTCAAGCCTGCGGCAAGCTTGGCTTTGCATCTGCGGCATTGCAAGGACGATCTGAGGTCAGGGACGAAGCGGCACGCGGCCCCTCTCGCTCAGAAGCCAGCAATCGCGTCCCTCGAACACGGCAGGCCAGAGCGGGCGGCCAAAGCCCGCGCCGCCGTCAAGGTCGATCCGGTTGCCGAAATGGGCCGGTCGGTCGAGCGCGGTATGACCATGCACGACCAGCCACGGATGCGGCGCGGCGTGGTCAAGGAAATCTCCGCGGATCCACATGAGATCCTCCGGATCCTGCTCTGCCAGCGCCACGCCGGGCCGGATCCCGGCATGGACAAACAGCAGCGCCCCCGCCGCGTGCCAATAGGGCAGGTCCGCAATCCAGTCGCGATGCGCACGCGGCACGGCGGCGCGGGCCTCCGCATGGCAGGGGGCCTCCTCACGCGCCTGCACCCCGTAGGAGGCCAGGGTCTCGGCCCCGCCCAGCCGGGGGTGCAGCCAGGGGTTGCCCGACAGGATGCGCGGCGAATGGATCTCGCCCTGGTCCAGGAAATCGAGGAAGAGCTGGTCGTGATTGCCGCGCAGCACGATCCAGTCGCGCCCCGCCGCCTGCCCGGCCATCAGCCGCTCGATCACCGCGCGGCTGTCAGGGCCGCGATCCACCAGGTCGCCGAGGAAGATCACGCGCGCCCTCGGCCCGCCATCGGCCTCGATCCGCTCGAGCGCCTCGGCAAGAAGGGCGTCCTGCCCGTGGATGTCGGGAATGGCATAGATGGGTCCGGTCATGCGCGCAGGAAGGCCAGAGCGCGGCGGAGATGTCCAGCCCCGTCAGGCCAGAAACCGCGCCGCCACCTCTCCGGCCATGTAGCCGATGCGCCCGCCCGCGATGGTGGCCCCGATCCTGCGGGTGGCGCGCTCGATCACCACCAGATCGGCGCGGGCCCCCTCTTCCAGAGTGCCACGGTCGGACAGCCCCATGATTCGCGCAGGCCCGGAGGAGACGAGCGCCCAGGCCGCCGCCAGATCGCAGATCCCCGCATCCACAAGGCAGAAGGCCGCGCGCGCCAGCGAGGGCGCGTGATAGTCCGAGGCGAGCGCATCGACAAGGCCGCGCGCCACCATCTCGCGCGCGCCGGCATTGCCCTTGTGCGAGCCGCCGCGCACGAGGTTGGGCGCGCCCATGATCACCGCATCGCCCTGCGCGCGGGCGGCCTCGGCGGCCGCGACGGTCTCGGGGAATTCCGCGATACGGGCACCAAGGGCATGGGCCGCGTGGCGGTCGGCGGCGGTATGGTCATCATGACTGCCGAGGCGCACGCCCCGCGCGCCGAGCCTCCGGGCCAGGGCGGCGAGACGGTCGGGCACCTCGGGCATCCGGCCGTGAAGCTGCCGCAACAGCGCCAGATGCGCCTCGGGGCTGCGCCCGGCCTTGAGCGCCTGACCGGTCAGGCGCGGGGGCCTCTTGCCCTGCGCCAGCGCCACGTGCGGCAGATGGTCGTTGAAGACAACGTAGCCCACGCCGTGCCGGTCCACCATTTCCTCCAGTGAGGCATAATCCTCGAACCCCGTCACCTCGAGACGCAGCTGCGCGCGCAGGTCGGTGGCGAGGGTGCCTCGCACATCTTCGAGCGCCGCCAGCATCCGCGCGGCGAAACCGGCGCCGCGCATCCCGCCCTCCCAGCTCAGGAACTGCGCGAGATACGCGGTGGTGATACCATGCGCGGCAAGCTCTGCCTCCGCGCTTGCCAGCCCCGCGCGCAGGTCGGCGAGCGCGCCGCGCCTTGGGGCAAGGTGATGCTCGAACCCGTCGCCATGCAGGTCAATGAGACCGGGCAGGACAAGACAGCCCGACAGATCCACCGCGCGACCCGCGCGCCCCGCCCCGATCCGGCCGCCCTCGAGCATCAGATCGCCCGGGCCGGGGCCATCCGGCCAGAGCACCTCGGCCCCTCTCAGCGTCAGGCGGAGCGGGGTCATTCGAAGAGCCGCTCGGTCAGCACATCGCCCAGCGTCAGGCCGCGGTCGAACCGGCCATGCGCCAGAAATTCCAGCACCTGCGCGATCACCAGCGGGTTGTTCATGAGGAAGGTATGCGTCACCGGCAGGGTGAGATGATCTGCCATTCCCTCTACCGTCGTCGAGGCGACCGAGACCTTGCCATCGTCCGGCCCCTCGATCAGGTTCGAGTAGATCGGATTGAGCGACCGGTTGCCGGCGATCACCCCCAGCTCGAAATCGACCGGCGGCAGGCTCTCGGCAAAGCTCTCTGGGCCTGTGGCAAGCTGCTGCCCGGCGGGCCCGTTGAGCCAGTCGAAGAGCGCGAGTCCGCCCAGCTCGTCCACCAGCTCGCTGCCGTGGTTGGGCGGCGCGAGCATGACCACGCGACCGAGGTTTTCGGGCCGGTTGTCGCGCAGCCAGTGGCGCAGCAGGATCCCCCCCATGGAATGGGTGACGAAATGCACCCGCGTCTTGCCGCAGACCCGCAGGGCAAAGGGCAACGTCTCGCGCGCGAGCCGGTCGATCTCGGCCTCGGTCGAGCGGTAGCCGGGGGCGAAGACATCGTAGCCCGCGGCCTTGAGCGCCTCTTCCATCACGAGAAACGAGGTCTCGGTGCGCGCAAGCCCATGGAGCAGCACCACGCAATCGGCGCGGGCGGGCGCGCCCCAGAGGAGGAGAGCGAGAAGGACAAGGCGGATCATGACGCGGAGATAGGCGGAAAGAGGTTCTCTGAACAGGGGGATTGTCATCCCCCGGCTCGCTGCGTCATCCGCCGGCTTGACCGGAGGATCTCTGGCCCTGCCGTCCGTCATCCTCCGGCTTGACCGGAGGATCTCTGGCCGCCAGAGATCCCCGCTTTCGCGGGGATGACGGCGCAAGGCGTCAGGCCCGCGCGCGCGCCTCTGCCGCCGCGCGGATCGCGCTCAGCGTGGTGCGCGGGTTGATCGCCTCGGGCGCGATGGCCAGATCGAGCACGGCGGCGGTGCCGCAGGCGCGCGCGCGCACGAAGGCTGCCGCGAAATCCTCGGTCCGGTCCACCCGCTCGCCGTGAAAGCCATAGGCGCGTGCAAGGGCGGCGAAATCGGGGCTGACCATCTCGGTGCCCGAGACGCGGCCGGGATATTCGCGCTCCTGATGGGCGCGGATCGTGCCGTAGATGCCGTTGTTGAGGATCAGGATCACGGGCCGCGCGCCGACCTGCGCGGCGGTGGCCAGTTCCTGACAGGTCATCTGGAAATCGCCGTCGCCCGCGAAACAGAGCACCAGCCGCTCGGGATGGACGACCGAGGCGGCGATGGCGGCCGGAAGCCCGTATCCCATCGCCCCCGATTGCGGTGCGAGATAGCGCATCGCGCCGCCGTATTTCAGGAACCGCCCCGACCAGATGGCGAAATTGCCTGCGCCATTGGTGACGATGGCATCCTCGGGGAGCACCTCGCGCAGATGCGCGCAGACGCGGCCCATGTCCACGGGCGATGGCTGATCGGGCAGATCGAAGGTCGCCTCCCAGGCCGCGCGCCCCTCGGCGCGCCAGGCGGCCCAATCGCCCGTGACCGGCCCCCCGGCGGCCAGCGCGGCGGCAAAGGCGTTCGGTCCGGCATGAAGGCCGAGCGCGGGCTGATAGACCTTGCCAAGCTCCAGATCGGAGCCGTGGACATGGATCACCCGTTGCGCGGGTTCGGGCACCGAAAGCGCGCTATAGCCATCGGTGGAATTCTCGCCGAAGCGGGCGTTGAGCGCGAGGATCACGTCGGCGCTTGTTATGAGATCGCGCACATGGGGCACCATGCCCACCCCCGCCTCGCCGCAATAGACAGGCGAATGGTTGTCGAACCGGTCCTGGTAGCGAAAGACCGACAGCACGGGGATGTCCGAGCCCTCGGCAAAACCGCGCAGGGCCGCGCGCCCCGCCTCGGTCCAGTTGCCGCCGCCATAGAGGATGAGCGGGCGGCGCGCGCCCGCGAGCAGTGCGCGGGCCTCGGCCAGCGCGGCGGGCTCGGGCGCGGGCTCGGCATAGCGGGCGGGGCCGGTCAGCGCAGGCACCTCCGTGAGCGTCGTCAGCATGTCCTCGGGCAGGGCCACGACCACCGGGCCGGGACGCCCGACAAGCGCCGTCTTCCACGCCCGCGCAACGATCTCGGGGATGCGCTCCACCTGGTCGATCTCCACCGCCCATTTGGCGAGCGGGCCGAAGGCGGCACGGTAATCCACTTCCTGAAACGCCTCTCGCCCCTTCATGTCGGTGCCCACCTGGCCCACGAAGAGGATCATCGGCGCGCTGTCCTGCAAGGCGGTATGAACGCCGATGGCGGCGTTGGTGGCACCGGGGCCGCGCGTCACCCAGGCGATGCCGGGGCTGCCGGTGAGCTTGCCATAGGCGGCGGCCATGAAGGCCGCGCCCCCCTCCTGACGGCAGAGGATGTAATCGAGCCGCCCGCGCGTGTCATGAAGCGCGTCGAGCACGGCAAGATAGCTCTCTCCCGGCACGCCGAAGCCGTGCCGCGCCCCGAGCGCCAGAAGGCACTCCACCAGCAATCGTCCGCCGTTGCGCCTGTTGCCCTGCATCGCTGCCTCCCTTGCCCGGATCGCGGCGAGCCTGCCTTCGGGCCACGCCAAAGACAAGCCCTACCAGCGGTCGAGAGCGGCCTCGTCCTCGTCGCGCGCGGCAACCCATTGCGCGCCGTCGCGGCCGTGCTCCTTCTTCCAGAAGGGCGCGCGGGACTTGAGATAATCCATCAGGAACTCGGCGGCCTGAAAGGCGTCGGCGCGGTGGCGCGATGCGGTGGCCACCATCATGATCGGATCATCGGGACGGAGCCGCCCGAACCGGTGCAGGATCAGCACATCGCCCAGCGACCAGCGCGCGCACGCCTCCTCGGCGATCTTCGACAGCGCGCGTTCGGTCATGCCGGGATAGTGCTCGATCTCCATCACATCGAGCCCGTCTGCCAGATCGCGCACGATGCCGGTGAAGGTCACGACCGCGCCCATGCCGCTCTGGCGCGCGGCAAAGGCGCGGGCCTCCTCGCCCAGATGGAACGGGGCCTCCTGCACGCGGATATCCACGCTCAGCCCCCGGTCATCGGCGGAAAGAACGCCACTTCGCGCGCGCCCGCGAGCGGGGCGTCGAAATCGCTCAGTTCCTGGTCCACGGCCACGCGCAGCGCCGAGAGATCGGCGAAGGCGGCGGCATAGCGATCCTCTCGCGCGCGCAACTCCTCCACGAGATCGCGCACGGTGGCGGCCTCCGTGTCAACCGTGTCCTTCGGGATGCCGATGCGTTCGCGCACCCAGGCGAAATAAAGCACATCCATCAGCGGTCGTCCTTCAGATGGGGCATGGCCTTGATCAGATAATCCGCCCCTGTCACCAGCGTCAGGGCGGCGGCCAGCCACAGAAGCCAGATACCGACATGCCCCGCCCAGACCATGCCCTCGTGTTTCCACCAAAGGCCGAGCACATCCTCCTCGCGTCCCTCCAGAATGTCACGCACCAGCGGCGCATCCATGCCGAAGACCGACATGCCGAAATAATGCTCGAACACGCCCTGGGAAAAGAGCACCGCGATGGCCACCATCTGAACGGTCGTCTTCCACTTCGCCAGCCGAGTCACCCGGAGCGTGCCCGCGGTATCGCCGAGATACTCGCGCAGCCCCGAGACGAAGATCTCGCGGAAGAGAATGACCGTCGCGGGCAGAACCAGCCAGGGCGACATCGACGAATAGCCCACGATCACCATGAGGGCGATCACCACCATCGCCTTGTCGGCGATCGGGTCGAGCATGGCCCCCATCTTCGTGACCTGCTTCCAGCTCCGCGCGAGATGGCCGTCGATCCAGTCGGTGAGCGCCGCGCCCACGAACAGGACAAGCGCGAACCAGTCGGCGAGCGGCCGGTTGAAATACAGGAACATGACCGCCACGCCCGGTGCCGCAAGCAGCCGTATCAGGGTCAGGATATTGGGCAGCGTCCATGTCATGCCCCGTTTCTAGCGCGCGCGCCTGACAAGGGAAAGCGCGGCTTTGGGGCGGCGCGACTTCCGCGCGCGCTCACCCCCTCTCGTGGAAGAAATCGTAGAGCTTCTGCGCCAGCGCGTCCGATACCCCCTCCACCGCCTTGAGATCGGCAAGGTTTGCGCGGCTCACCGCCTTGGCGCTGCCGAAATGCGCCAAGAGCGCGCGCTTGCGCGCGGCGCCCACGCCCGGCACCTCGTCAAGCGGTGTGGCGGCGACGGATTTCGCCCGCTTGGCGCGATGCGTGCCGATGGCGAAGCGGTGCGCCTCGTCGCGCAGGCGCTGGACGAAATAGAGCACCGGGTCATTGTGGCGCAGTGCCATCGGGCGCTTGCCCACGCGGTGAAACTCCTCCTTGCCGTGGTCGCGGTCCACGCCCTTGGCGACGCCGATCATGGGGATGTCCTCCACCCCCATCTCGCGCAGGATGCCCGCCACCGCGCTCACCTGTCCTGCACCGCCGTCGATCAGCAGAAGATCGGGCCAGTGGCCCTGGCTGCGCTCGGGGTCCTCTTTCAGCAGCCGCTTGAACCGGCGGGTCAGCACCTCCTTCATCATGCCGAAATCGTCGCCGGGGATAAGGTCCTCTCCCCTGATGTTGAACTTGCGATACTGGCTCTTCATCATCCCCTCGGGGCCCGCCACGATCATCGCGCCGACGGCATCGGTGCCCTGGATATGGCTGTTGTCATAGACCTCTATCCGCTGCGGCGGCCCCGGCAGATCGAAGGCCTCGGCAAGCCCCTTGAGCAGTTTGCCCTGCGTGGCGGTCTCGGCCATCTTGCGCGCCAGGCTCTCCCGGGCATTTCGGAGCGCGGCCTCCACCAGCTCGGCCTTCTCGCCCCGCTGCGGCACGACAAGCGTGACCTTGTGACCGCGCTTCTGGGTGAGCGCCGCCTGCATCAGGTCGGGATTCTCGATCCCGTGCGACAGGATCACCGCGCGTGGCGGCTCCTTGGTGTCGTAGAACTGGCCAAGGAAGGCCTCGAGCACCTCTGCCTCGTCCACATCGGCACCCACGCGGGGGTAGAAATCCCGGTTGCCCCAGTTCTGGCCCGCGCGGATGAAGAACACCTGCACGCAGGCCTGCCCGTTCTCCAGGTGGAGCGCCACGATATCGGCCTCTGTCACCGTGCGCGGATTGATGCCCTGCGCGGTCTGCACCTGGGTCAATGCCTTGATCCGGTCGCGCAGCGCGGCGGCGCGCTCGTATTCCATGGCCTCGGCGGCCTGCGACATCTGCGCGGCGAGTTTCTCCTGTATCTCGGTGGACCGACCCGAAAGATAGCGCTCGGCATCGCGGACCTGAACGGCATATTCGGCTCTGGAGATCCTGCCCACGCAGGGCGCGGTGCAGCGCTTGATCTGGTATTGCAGGCAAGGACGGGTGCGGCTTTCGAACATCGCGTCCGAGCAGTTGCGCAGCTGAAAGACCCGCTGCAACTGTGCCAGCGTGCGGTTGACCGCCCCGGCGCTGGCGAAGGGGCCGTAATAGCTGCCCTTCTCTCGCTTGGCACCGCGATGCTTCTTGATCATCGGATAGTCATGCGCGGTCACAAGGATATTGGGAAAGCTCTTGTCGTCGCGCAACAGCACGTTGTAGCGCGGCTTTAACTGCTTGATGAGATTCTGTTCCAGCAGCAGCGCCTCGGTCTCGGTCGCCGTGGTCAGGAACATCATCGACGCGGTTTCCCGGATCATCCGGGCGATGCGCGGCGTGTGGCCGGCGGGGCGGGCATAGTTCGAGACCCGCGCGCGCAGGTTCCGCGCCTTGCCCACATAGAGCACGCGCGATTGTGCATCGAGCATCCGGTAGACGCCCGGCGAGCCGTCAAGCGTGCGCAGGTAGCCGCGGATCACCTCGTGGCCGGGGCGGGCGTGGGGTGGATCGGTCTCTGTCATGGATGCAAGAATATGATTCCCCGCCCGTGCTGCAACGATCCGGGCCGCGAGGCAAGGACGAAGCTGTCCACGATTCCTGTGGATAACCCTGAAGACAGTTTCCGGGCAGCCGAAAATTTTCGTTGAGGCTGGCGGGCTTCCTTGCTTTGCCCGTTTTTTAGGCAAAGATGCAAACCGTTGTCAAACAACAATAATTTTTCAAGCCATCCGCAGATAATTGAAAACATTAGCGTTTCTGTAACGCTTCCGTGACGGAACCATGAAAGGTGCAAAACTCGCGGACGCGGGTCATGTTTTCACTCCAGGCCCAGAACATCCGGCGTCTGCCAGCCGAGATGCTGACCGCCGTCCACGCAGATCAGCTGGCCCGTCACACCCGGCGCGGCCAGCAGATAGGCGAGCGCCGCGCAGATTTCATCCGCGTCGCTGCCTCGCCCGAGGATCGTTGCGCGGCGCTGCGCCTCGAAATGGGCCTCGCTCTGGCGGTGCCCGCGCACCGTCGGGCCGGGTCCGATGGCGTTCACGCGGATGCGCGGGGCAAGCGCCTGCGCGGCGCTGCGCGTCAGCGCCCAAAGCCCCATCTTGGCGATGGTATAGCTCATGAACGCGGGGGTGAGCTTGCGCACGCGCTGGTCGATCATGTTGACGACAAGGCCACGCGCCCGCGGCTCGCCCCGCGCATCCGTCTCCGGCTCCGGCACGGCACGGGCCATTTCCTGCATGAGAACGAAAGGCGCGCGCAGGTTGCTTTCCAGATGCCGGTCCCAGCTTTGCCGGGTGGCGGTGGCGATGTCGTCATGTTCGAAGATCGAGGCGTTGTTGACCAGCGTCAGGATCGGCCCGCCAAGCGCCTCCGCCGCGCGCGCGACAAGCGGCGTGACCTGCGCCTCGTCGAGCAGGTCGGCCCGGAGCGTCACCGCCTGCCGCCCCAGGTCGCGGATCTCGGCCGCCACGCTTTCGGCCTCCGCCGCAGAGCTGGCGTAATGCACCGCCACGTCGTGCCCCTGCCGCGCCAGTTCGAGCGCCATCGCGCGCCCCAGCCGCCTTCCCGCCCCGGTCACCAGCGCCCGTGTCACGCCCGTCCTCCGCTCATGTCACCACAAGCAGGACATAGACGGCATAGCTCACGGTCAAGCCGGTTCCCCAGAGCCGACCGATATCACGCCCGAGAAAGACGAAGGGAATGAGGATGAGCGAGGCCGCCAGCATCACCCAGAGATCGAAGCGGAGAAACTCGGGATCGACCGGCACCTGTCCCACAAGCGCGGTGATCCCGAGGATGCCGAGCAGATTGAACATGTTCGAACCGATCACGTTGCCAAGCGCCACATCGGCCTGACGGCGCAGCGCGGCCATGACCGTGGTGGCCAGTTCCGGCAGCGACGTGCCGACCGCGACCAGGGTAAGCCCGATCACCGCCTCGCTCACCCCGTAGCGCATGGCCAGGATCGAGGCATTGTCCACGAGAATATCCGCGCCGAGCGGCAGGCCGATCAGCCCCAGGACGAGGAACGTCACGATCTGCCACCAGGGCATGTCGGGATCGGCGCCCTCAACCTCCGCTTCCGGGTCCGAAAGCAGCTTCACGGCGGCCATCTCGCGGCGATGCACCAGCGAACTGTGGATCGCGTCCGCCAGCATCGCGGCCAGCGCGCCGAGCAGCACCACACCGGCGATCCAGTCGAACGCCCCGCGGAAACCCAGTGCGATGAACAGGACCGTCGCGGCCAGCATCTGAAGGTAGGACCGCCTGCAGTTGCAGCCGCTCGTGTGCATGACGGCAAGGATCGCCGGAAAGCCCAGGACCAGCAGGACATTGGCCGTGTTCGAGCCCACCACGTTGCCAAGCGCGAGCCCCGGCTTGTCCACGAGCACGGCATTGACCGAGATCAGCAATTCGGGGGCCGATGTGCCGAAGGCCACCACGGTCAGGCTGACGATCAGTGCCGGGATCCCGATCCGCAGGCTGAGATTGACCGCGCCCTTTACCAGCGCGTCGCCCGCCAGCAGCAGAATGACAAGGCCGAGCGCCACCATCAGCCATGGCATCATCTCCGGGGGCCTTTCTCGCAGTCGCAGGGCCCCTTGCCGATCCGGTAGCGCCCGCAGCGTTTGCACTTCGCCTCGGCCAGCCGCTTCTGTCCCGGAAACCGGAGGCGGCCGAACATGGCCAGCACGGCCATGGCGACGAGGAAGAGAAGGACGATCCTGACGATCATCTCAGAGGCCGAAGCGCGCGTAATGCGCGCGCTCCTCGAGCGCGCCGAGCGCGTCCCCGACGATCCGTACCCCCAGGCGCGACAGCAGCCCGCGCCTGCGGCCGTAGCGGATGAGGCGCACCTTGTCGCCGTAAAGCTCCTTCAGGCGCGGCTCCAGATGCCCGAACCCGTCGGCCAGGCCCAGCTCGATCGCCCGCCCGCCCAGCCAGAACTCGCCCGAGAAGAGCGCCGGATCATCCGAGAGCTTCGTGCCCCGCCGCTCCTTCACATGGGCGATGAAGGCTGAATGGATATCCTCGAGCAGCGCCTTGATCCGCGCCACGTCCTCGGGCTTTTCGGGCAGGAACGGGTCAAGCGTGCTCTTGGATTTCCCGGCCGTGTAGACGCGCCGCTCCAGCCCCTGCCGCTTGAGAAAGACGTCGGCCCCGAATCCCGCGGAGATCACCCCGATGGAGCCCAGGACCGAGGACGCATCGACGCGGATATCGTCGGCGGCGGCGGCAAGCCAGTAGCCCCCGGAAGCGGCGACATCCTCGACAAAGGCGTGAACCGGGATCTTCTTCTCCTCCGCCAGCCGCCGGATGCGCGCGGCGATGAGCGCGCTTTGCACCGGAGAGCCGCCGGGCGAATTGATCACCAGCGCCACCGCCCTCGGCCTTGCCCGGCGGAACGCCTTCTCGATCACCGGGCCGAGCGTCTCGTCGCTGAGCCCGCCGCGCGGCCCCGTTCCGATAACGCCGGCGAGACGGATCACGGCCACGCGCGGCGGCTGCCTGAGGAAAGGAACGAGGTGCATCATGCGGCCCGATGTAGAGTGCCCGCGCAGGACAAACAAGGCAGGTTCCAGCCGATGATCGAAAACAAACCGACTGTCTCGGAGCGGCAACAAGCCACCCGGTGCGGCGGCCGGGATGGGCGCGCGCTTCCTTACCGCCCGCGGATCCGCGGGTCGAGCGCGTCGCGCAGCCCGTCGCCCATGTAATTTATGCTGAGCACCGTGAGGGAGATCCCCAGCCCGGGCCAGAACACGCGCTCGGGGTAATCCTGGAGATATTGCACGGCATCGTTCAGAAGCCGCCCCCAGGTCGGGAAATCCGGCGGGAAGCCGAGGCCGAGGAAGCTCAGCGCGCTTTCGGTGATGATCGCGTTGGCGATGCCCAGCGTGGCGGAGACCATGATCGGCGACATGACATTGGGCAGGATGTGCCGGGTGATGAGGTTGAAATTCGTCGTTCCGATGGAGCGCGCGGCCAGGATGAATTCGCGCTCCTTCAGCGCCAGCACGTCGCCGCGCACGATCCGCGCCGTGGGCATCCAGCTTGTCACGCCGATCGCCACCACGATCAGGATGAAGATCCCCCGTTCCGGGCCGAACATCCCGTTGAGCGCCTCGCGGAAGAGAAGCACCATCACCAGCAGGAGCGGCAGGAGCGGCAGCGACAGGAACAGGTCCGTGAAGCGCATGAGCAGGCCGTCCAGGCGGCGGAAGAACCCCGCCAGCACGCCGATGAGCGTGCCGAGAAACAACGCCAGCGCCATGGCCGTCAGCCCCACCGCGATCGAGGTCTGCCCGCCCGCCATCATCCGCGCCAGCGTGTCGCGCCCGAGTTGATCGGTGCCGAAGGGATGCGCCAGGCTCGGCCCCTGGTTGCGCGCGCGGATGTCGATGAAGGTGGCGTCATAGGGCCAGACCAAAGGCCCCAGGAACACGCCCGCGATGATGGCAAGCAGCACGAGGCTGCCAATGAGCGCGCCGCGATGACTGCGGAACTGGTCCCAGACATCGCGCCACTGGCTGCGCGGCGGGGCGACGGGGCCGGTATCGGCGAGCGCGGCAATCGGCTTGGGGTCGTCAGTCATAGCGGATCCTCGGGTCGAGCACGCCATAGAGCAGATCGGCCACGATGTTGAAGAACACGATCAGCACGGCGATCATGAAGGTCACGGTCTGCACCATCGGCAGGTCATTGGCCTGGATCGCCGTGATCAGAAGCTGACCCAGCCCGTTCACCTTGAAGATCTGCTCGGTGATGATCGCGCCGCCGAAGATCGACGGCACGCCGAGCGCGATCACCGTCACCACCGGGATCATCGAGTTGCGCAGCACATGGACCATCACCACGCTCCATTCCGACAACCCCTTGGCGCGGGCGGTGCGCACGTAATCCTGGTTGAGATTGTCGAGCATCGAGGCGCGCATGAACCGGCTGATCTGCGCCGTGGTCTGAAGCGCGAGCACCATCACCGGCATCACCATCTGCGCCAGTTGCTGCTTGAACGTGGCCCAGTCCACCACCTTGAGCGTGGTGTCGTAGATCGACGGCAGCCAGCCAAGCTGCACCGAGAAGATCACGATCACCAGCACGCCCGAAAAGAACGGCGGCACCGAATAGCCCACCATGGTGACGAATGTGCCCGCCTGGTCGAAGACCGAATATTGCCGGTAGGCCGAATAGATCCCCACCGGCAGCGCGATCAGGATGCCCACCACATAGGACATGGCCACCACCCAGAGCGTCTGCGGCATGCGCTGCACGATCACGTCCATCACCGGCGAGCGGAACTGCCAGCTCAGCACCCGCTGCTGGCCCTCGGTCAGCGCCGTGCCGAAGAGCCAGTCGATGAGGACCATCGGCTCGACCACGAAGAACTGCCACAGCCATTTGGCAAAGCGGACATGGACCGGCTCGCCCAGGCCGAGCGCAAGGCGCATCTTCTCCTTGACCTCGGGCGGCACGGTTAGCGGCACCTGCGCCATCGGATCGCCCGGCGCAAGCTCGAGCAGCAGGAAGATCACCAGGCTTATGAAGAGAAGCGTCGGGATCGAGAGCACGAGCCGACGAACGGTATAGGTCAGCATGGGCGGCCTGTCTCGGAGGAGCGTGGAGGGCCGGGCATGTGCCCGGCCCCGGCCGATCTGGCCCTTATCACTTGATGCGATACCAGTCGGCGGCGTTCCACAACTCGGTGTCCCAGACATTGAGCACCACACCGCCCAGCGTGTTGGAGCGCGCCGAGACGCGGCCGCGATCCACCAGCGGCACGATCACGTAGCTGTCCTTGGTCAGCATGTCGTTGAGCTTCCTGGCGATCTCCGCGCGCTTGTCCAGCTCTGCCGTCCGGGTCAGCTCCTTGACAAGCGCATCATAGGCCGGATCGCAGAAGCGGTTGATGTTCTCGCCCTGCCACTGGGTCTCGGGGCGCGGGGCCTTCTCGCATGTATAGGCGGCGAGATAGCTCTGCGGATCGGTGCCGTCGAAGTTGTTGGCATACATCTCGACATCCGCGTAGAACCGCTGGAACGTGTCCGGGCTGCCCGGATCGCCGCCGAAGAACACCGAGGCAGCGATGTTGCGCAGCTCGGTCTCGACCCCGATCTCGGCCCACCACTGCTTGATCAGCGCCTGGAAATCCTGGCGCACCGCGTTGGTCGAGGTCTGGAAGAGCAGCGAGAGCTTGCGCCCGTCCTTGTCGCGGATGCCGTCGCCATTGGTATCGGTCCAGCCCGCCTCTTCCAGAAGCGCCTTGGCCCCCTCGACATCCTGCGTCAGGCACTCGGTATTGTCCGAGGCGTAGATCTCGGGGGCCGGCACCAGGTTGCAGGTCGGGCGACCGGCCTTGCCATAGCCGATTTCCACCAGCAACCCGCGGTCGATCGCCATGCTGAGCGCCTTGCGCACGCGCATGTCGGAGAGGATCGGATGCGGATGCTTGGCGGTGGACCGCTCGCCCTCGGGCAGGTCCGGCGAGGGATCGGTGAGATTCATCTCGATCCGCTCGACCAGCGTGCCGAAGGCCGACATCGCCACGCCCTTGCCCGCCGCTTCCATGTTGGCGATCACGTCGGGGGCAAGCTGGAGGTTCCAGGCATAGTCGAACTCGCCGGTCTCGAGCACCGCGCGGCCCGCCGCGGTGGCATCGCCGCCGCCCTTGAAGGTCATGGTGGCGAATCGCGGCTTGGCCGGGTCGCGGTAATTCGGGTTGGCCGAGAGCGAGATCACGTCATTGGGGCGGAACTCGTCCACCTTGAAGGGACCGGTACCGATGGGCGCGAAATTGGCGTCCGTGCATTCCGGTGCCTTGGCCCCCAGGCAATCGGCGAATTGCGCCGCCTGGATGATCGGCGCCTGCCCGCCCATGAAGGGCCCGTAGGGATTGGGCATCGCCTCCTCGAAATTGACCTTCACGGTCAGGTCGTCGATGATTTCGACCGTTTCCACGCCTTCGTATTTCGCCAGCTGCGCGCAGCCGACATCGGGATGCATGCAATATTCGGCGGTGAACTTCACATCCCTGGCGGTGAAGGGCGTGCCGTCCGACCAGACCAGCCCCGGCTTGATCTTCCAGGTGATCGACTTGAGATCCGCCGCCACGCCGCCGTTCTCGACGGTGGGGATCGACTCGGCCAGATAGGGCACCATCTCGCCCTTCTCGTTGTAGCGGCCGAGCGGCTCGATCACGAGGCTTGCGGCCTCGATCTCCTTGGTGCCGCCCGAGAGATAGGGGGTCATGATCGAGGGGGCCTGCCAGTAGATCACGTTCACGTGACCATCGGCCCCGCGCTCGGCCTGCGCCATGGTGGCCAGACCGGCAAGGGCGGTGGCGCCCAGAAGCAATGGTTTCAGGGTCATCTTGGTTCTTTCTCCACTGTTGGACGGCTCTTCGCGCCATCTCGTTTGCGCATTCACGGAGGCCGGCGGGCGCGCAGGCCCGGGCCGCATCCCCCGACGGCGCGCTCATCTCAGACCGGATCGCGGCAAAAAGCAAGCCTGACCTCGGGCAAGGCGCGCAGCGTTTGACAGGCGTGCGGCTTCTGCCTAGCGTTTCGTCCAATTGAGAGGGAGAGGCCCATGCTCGACAGACCGCTGGCCCGGATCGAGAATCTGCGCGTCGAGTTCCAGACCCGCGACGGCCCGGTGGTCGGTGTCGAGGATGTGTCCTTCGAGGTGAACCCCGGAGAGACGGTCTGCATCGTTGGCGAAAGCGGCTCGGGAAAATCGGTCTCCTCGCTCTCGCTGATGCGGCTGATCGACTACGGCGGCGGCGAGATCGCGGGCGGGCGGATACTCTTCGACCGGGCCGAAGGCGGCGAGATCGACCTTGCCCAGACAGACCAGAGCCTGATGCGCACCATCCGCGGCAACGAGATCGGCATGATCTTCCAGGAGCCGATGACCGCGCTCAACCCTGTCTTTACCGTGGGCCGCCAGCTCTCGGAAGGCTTGCAGGTCCATCGCGGGATGAGCAGGGCCCAGGCCCGCGCCCGCGCGCTCGAGCTCTTGCGCGAGGTGCGCATCCCCGAGCCGGAGCGCCGCCTGGACCAGTATCCGCACGAGCTTTCGGGCGGGATGCGGCAGCGGGTGGTCATCGCAATGGCACTGGCCTGTGCGCCGCGCCTGCTGATCGCGGACGAGCCGACGACCGCGCTTGACGTGACCATCCAGGCCGAGATCCTCGCGCTCATCGACCGGCTCAAGCGCGAGCGCGGCACCGCCGTCATCTTCATCACCCATGACATGGCCGTGGTGGCGCAGATGGCCGACCGCGTGGTGGTCATGTTCCGCGGCAACAAGGTCGAGGAGGGCACGGTCGAGGAGATTTTCGAGGCCCCCACGCACGACTATACCAAGGCGCTCCTGGCCGCCGTGCCGAAACTCGGCGAGATGCGCGGCAAGCGCTATCCGGAACCGATGCGCCTTCTGGGATCGGATGCCCACGCAATCCACCCCATCGTGGGTAGCGACGAGACGCTGCTGACCGTAAAGGGGCTGACCACGCGCTTTGCCGTCCGGGGCGGGTTTCTGCGCCGCACGGTGGCGAATGTCCACGCGGTAGAGGACGTGTCCTTCGAGCTGCAGAAGGGGCGCACGCTGAGCCTCGTGGGCGAATCGGGCTGCGGCAAGTCCACCGCCGGGCGCTCGATCCTGCGGCTGGTGGAGCCGCTCGCAGGCGAGGTGGTGCTTGACGGCACCGACATCATGGCGCTTGACGCAGGCGGGCTCAGGCGCGCGCGCGCCGACATGCAGATGATCTTTCAGGACCCGTTCGCCAGCCTCAATCCCCAGATGAAGCTTGCCGCGCAGGTGGCCGAGCCGATGAAGAATTACGGTCTCGTCAGCCGCTCCGAGATGGAGGATCGCGTGGCGATGCTCTTTGACCGGGTGGAACTGCCCCGCTCCTTCCTGCGCCGCTTCCCGCATGAGCTTTCGGGCGGGCAGCGGCAGCGCGTCGCCATCGCCCGCGCGCTGGCGCTCAACCCCAAGCTGATCGTCGCCGATGAGGCGGTGAGCGCGCTCGACGTGAGCGTGCAGGCGCAGGTGGTGAACCTGATGATGGAATTGCAGGCCGATCTCGGCCTCGGCTATGTCTTCATCAGCCATGACATGGCCGTGGTCGAACGGGTAAGCCACGATGTGGGCGTGATGTATCTGGGCCGGATCGTGGAGCGCGGCCCGCGCGCCGCCGTCTTCGAGGACCCGCGCCACCCCTATACGCAGGCGTTGATGAAGGCGGTGCCGATCGCCGATCCGCGCCAGCGCAAGGTGGAAAAGGATCTCGATTTCAAGCCGATCCCCTCACCGATCCATCCTGTGGGATACGAGCCGGGGCCGTCGGTCTACGAGGAGGTGGGGCCGGGGCATTTCGTGCTGACCTCCGAGAGCGGGTATTGAGCGTGGACAGGCTCTCGCCGCAAGAGATCATGGCGCGGCTCGTGGCCTTTCCCACCGTCAGCCGCGACAGCAACCTGCCGCTTGTCGAATGGGTCGAGGATTATTTGGCCGGTCACGGCATCGCGTCGCATCGCCATTACGACGGGACGGGCGAGAAGGCCGCGCTTTTCGCCCATGTCGGGCCGGAGGTGGCGGGCGGTGTCGTGCTCTCGGGCCATACCGACGTGGTGCCCGTGGACGGGCAGGCATGGAGCACAGATCCCTTTACCGTGACGGAGCGCGACGGCAAATATTACGGGCGCGGCTGCGCCGACATGAAGGGCTTTGACGCGCTGGCCATCTGGGCGCTGGTCGAGGCGCAGCGGCAGGGGGTCGCGCGCCCGCTGCAACTGGCGCTCAGCTATGACGAGGAGGTAGGCTGCATCGGCGCACCGCCGATGATCGCCGCCATGCAGGAAGCGATGCCGCGCGCCGATCTTGCGATCATCGGAGAGCCCACGACGATGCAGACGGTGACGGGACACAAGGGCGGGCTCGGCTATGACGTGCATGTGCAGGGGTTCGAGGTTCACAGTTCCATCATGCATCGCGGCGTCAACGCGATCATGGCCGCCGCGCCGCTGATCGACTGGGCCAACCGCATGAACGCCGAGAACCGCGCCAGACCTCCTTCGGAGCTTGCCGCGCTGTTCGAGCCGCCCTGGACCACGCTTCATGTGGGCCAGATCTCGGGCGGCACGGCGCATAACATCACCGCGAAGGATTGCCGTTTCGGCATGGATTTCCGCGTCGTGCCGGGCGAGGAGCCGCAGGCATGGGGCGCGCGTTTCCTGGAACAGGTGCGCACGGTCGAGGCGGAGATGCAGGCCGTGCGCCCCGAGACGGGGATCGAGATCCGGGAGAAATTCACCGTGCCGGGGCTGCGCCCGGAGACGAACGGCGCGGCCGAGGCGCTCATCCGTCAGATCACCGGCGACAACGGCCGCCACGTCGTGAGCTACGGCACGGAGGCGGGGCAGTTCCAGGAGGCGGGCTATTCGGCGGCGATCTGCGGACCCGGCGACATCGCCCAGGCGCATCAGCCGGACGAATACATCACGGTGGCGCAGTTCGAGACCGGGCACGCATTCATGCGCGCGCTGCTCGCGCGGCTCACCTCCGGCTAGGACGGCAAAGGCCCCTTGCCACCGCCCCACCCCTGCGCCATTTTCGCGCCATGACAAAGCCCAGCGACAACCCCGCCGATCCGTTCAAGAAGGCGCTGGCCAACGCCACCAAGGTGATGGCCGACGACCGGGAACTGACGATCTCCTACTCGGTCGATCCCAGCGGACTTTCGGGCGAGGCGATGCGCCTGCCGCAGATCAGCCGACGGATGACGCGCGAGGAGGTGCTGCTGGCGCGCGGCACGGCCGATGCGCTGGCGCTGCGGCACAAGTTTCACGACGCGGCCGTTCACGCCCGCTACGCGCCCCCCGGAGAGATGGCGCGCGATCTCTACGAGGCGATGGAAACCGCCCGCTGCGAGGCCGTGGGCGCACGCGAGATGCCGGGCACGGCCACAAATATCGACGCCAAGATCGCGCAGGATGCCGCGCGGCTGGGCTATGACCGGATCACCTCCACCGCCGATGCCCCGCTGCCCGCCGCCGCCGGATACCTGATCCGCCATCTTGCCACCGGCCGCGACATGCCCGGCGGCGCGCAGAACGTGATGGATCTCTGGCGCGGCTTCATCGAGGAGCAGGCGGGCGGCACGCTCGAGGGGCTTCAGGACATCCTTGCCGATCAGGCCGGGTTCGCCCGTTTCGCGCGGCGCGTGATCGAGGATCTGGGCTATGGCGATCAGCTTGGCGACGATCCCGACAGCACCGACGACACAGAGGAGGACGAGGCCGAGGAGCAGGGCGAGGAGCCCGATCCCGACAGCACCGGCGAGGACCGGAGCGAGGAAGAGGAGGCCGAGGCCGATCCCGAGCGCAGCCAGGACGAGCAGCAGGATGCGCAACAGGCGCAGGTCAGCCTTGACGAGATGGCCGATCAGGACATCGACGAGGAGGCCGAACTGCCCGAGGGCGAGGCCCCGCTCGAGCCGCCCCCGCCGCCCCCGGTCTCGGAGGCCGATCCCGCCTATACCGTCTTCGATCAGGGCTTCGACGAGGAGATCCGCGCCGAGGACCTGGCCGATCCGATCGAGCTCGAACGCCTGCGCGCCTATCTCGACCAGCAGCTCGAGCCGCTCAAGGGCGCGGTCTCGCGCCTTGCCAACAAGCTGCAACGCCGCCTTCAGGCGCAGCAGAGCCGGTCCTGGGAGTTCGACCGCGAGGAGGGGATCCTCGATGCGGGTCGGCTTGCCCGCGTGGTGGCCAACCCCACCACGCCGCTTTCCTTCAAGGTGGAAAAGGATACCGAGTTCCGCGACACGGTGGTGACGCTGCTTCTGGACAATTCCGGCTCGATGCGGGGCCGGCCCATCTCGATTGCCGCGATCTGCGCCGATGTTCTGGCGCGCACGCTGGAACGCTGCTCGGTCAAGGTGGAGATCCTGGGCTTCACCACCCGCGCCTGGAAGGGCGGGCAGAGCCGCGAGAAATGGCTGGCCGAGGGCCGCCCGCAACTGCCCGGCCGCCTCAACGACCTGCGCCACATCATCTACAAGGCCGCCGATGCGCCGATGCGGCGCACCCGCGACAATCTCGGCCTGATGATGAAGGAAGGGCTGCTCAAGGAGAACATCGACGGCGAGGCGCTGGAATGGGCGCATCGGCGGATCGTGGCGCGCAAGGAAGCGCGCAAGATCCTCATGGTGATTTCGGACGGAGCACCGGTCGATGACAGCACCCTCTCGGTCAATCCCGCCAATTACCTCGAAAAGCACCTGCGCGACGTGATCGCCATGGTCGAACGGCGCCGCCAGGTGGAGCTTCTGGCCATCGGGATCGGCCATGACGTGACGCGCTACTATGACCGCGCGGTGACGATCACCGATGCCGATCAGCTTGCCGGCGCGATGACCGAGCAGCTGGCCGCACTCTTCGACAACGACCCGCGCGCGCGGGCACGGGTGATGGGGATCCGCCGGGTATCCTGAGAGGCGAGATGCCGCCGCCGGAGGATATGCGCGGCGTGCGCGGGGTCAGATCTCCGCGCGTTCCGCAAGCTGCGCCATCTTTCCCATGCGCCAGAGCTGGATCTCCCGCGCCAGCCTCAGCGTCGGTTTCACGCAGAAAAACACCGATCCGACAATGAAGAACCAGATCGCGGCGGTGCCTTAGGCGGGCCACAGAAGAAGCACCGAGCCAAGCAGAAAGCTGAAGGCGGCCAGGAAGTCCACCGCGATATGGGCAATCTCGTAGGCGGCATGGATCCGGCGGGATTCGGCGTTGCGCTCGCGGTTGCGATGATCGAACAGTCTCATCCTGATCGTCCCCTGTCCTTGCTCACCGGCAGGGTATGGGGTGAGGCGGGATGGCGCAACTCACACCAGCCGGTCGCGCGGCTCCCTCCCGGCGAAGAAGGCATCGAGATTGTCGAGCGCGCGCGCGCCCATGGCGTCGCGCGTGGCACGGGTGGCGCTGCCGATATGGGGCAGCATGAAGATGTTCTCATGCGCGGCAAAGGCCGGGTTGCCGCCCGGCTCCACCTTGAAACAGTCGAGCCCGGCCGCAGCTATGTGACCGCTCTTGATCGCGGCAAGAAGCGCGTCCTCGTCGATGAGCGCGCCGCGCGCGGTGTTGACCACCACCGCGCCCTCCGGCAGCCGCGCAAGGCGCGCGGCGTTGAGCAGGTCGGCGGTCTCGGGCGTGGCCGGGCAATGCAGGGACAGGAAATCGGCCGCCTCCAGCAGGCTCTCCAGATCGGCATGGAATATCGCACCCTGCTCTGCCTCCGGCGCAAGGCGCGCGCGGTTGTGGTAATGGATCTCCATGCCGAAGCCGCGCGCCTTCTCCGCGAACGCCCGCCCGACGCGCCCCATGCCCACGATCCCCAGCCGCGCGCCCGTCACCTGCTTGCCCACCATGAAGGAGGGCGACCAGCTGTCCCACTCTCCCTGCCGCACGAGCCGGTCGCCGCGCACCGCGTGGCGCGCCGCGCCCAGCATCAGCAGCATGGCGATCTCTGCCGTGGCGTCCGAGAGCACGTCGGGCGTGTTCGTCACGACGATACCACGCGATTTCAGCGCCTCCAGGTCGCAGTGATCGACGCCCACGGAATGATTGGCCACGATCTTCAGCCGCGGATCGAGCCGCGCCACCACCTCCGCCGTGAAATGCTCGGAATGGCAGGGGATCATCCCGTCCGCCCGCGCGCTCATCGCGACGATCTCTTCCGCCGTGCCGGGGGTATCGGCCTCGTTCAGGATCACCTCGTAATCGCGGCGGGCACGGGCGAGCGTCGCCTCCGACAGGCGGCGCGGGATCCAGATCACCGGCTTCGCCACGGACTCAGCCCTTGTTCTTGCTGGAGGTCACGAAATCATAGGCCGCCAGCGCCGCCGTGAGGATTGTCACCAGCCACAGGTCGAGCGAGCCGATCTTGCTGGCGAGGATATAGAGAAACGCCGCCAGCACGGCAAAGGCGAAAAGCGCGAGTATCCGGTTCATCTGCTCATCCTTTCGTCATGCGCCAGCCTCGGACAGCCAGCCGTGAAACCAGTGTGCCGTCCGCAGAAGCCGCGCATCGCCGCCGCGCGGCCCGACAAGCTGCGCGCCCATGGGCAGGCCGTTCGAGGCGGTGAAGGCGGGCACGGTGACGGCCGGGGTGCCCACCAGCGTCCAGAGCCCGTTGAAGATCGCATCGCCGGTAAAATCCAGCCCCTCGGGCGCGGGGCCGGGGGCCGCCGGGCAGAGGATCGCGTCGCAGCGCTCGAATATCTCCGACAGGCCCGCATAGAGCACGTCCGCCCAGTCGAGCGCGGCGATATAGTCGCGCGCGGGGATCGCCTCGCCCTCCTCGATCGCGGCGCGGGTGCGGGGGCCGAGCACCTCGCGGTTCTTCGCATAGCGGTGATAGTAGCGTGCCATTTCCGCGAAATTGATCCGCGCGCGCACCTCTGCCGCCTCGTCAAAGGCATTGGGCAGCGGTACCTCGAAGACCTGATCGCCAAGCGCCTCGGTCAGTTCCTCGAAGGCCGCGTGCAGATCCGGGTCGGCCTTGTCCCATCCCGGCGGCTTGACGAAGGCCAGCACCGGCCGGACCGGCGGGGCCGAACGCGCCAGATCAAAGAGCCGCGGCACCGGGGCGGGCCGGGTGGCCCGGTCCCCCGCGTCATGGCCCATCAGCACCTCGGCCAGAAGGGCGGCGTCGAGCGGCGAGGCGGCGAACACGCCCACCGTGTCGAGCGTGGGTGACTGCATCAGAATGCCGGTGCGCGGGATCGCGCCAAAGCTCGGCTTGAAGCCGGTGACGCCGCAGAACGAGGCGGGCCGGATCACCGAGCCGCCGGTCTGCGTGCCCACGGCCAGCGGCACCATCCCGTCTGCCACCGCCGCCGCCGAGCCGGAGGAGGAGCCGCCGGGCGTATGCGCGGGCCCATGCGGATTGCGCGTCTTGCCCGCCTGCATGTAGGCCAGTTCGGTCGTGACCGTCTTGCCCATGATGAGCGCGCCCGCCGATCTCAGCCGCGACACGATGGCCGCGTCCTTGATCGGCACCCGCCCCGCGTCAAGCGCGCAGCCGTTCTCGGTGGGGATTCTTGCGGTGTCGATGATGTCCTTGAGCGCGACCGGCAGACCGTGCAGCGCGCCTGTGGGCCGCCCGCTCTGGCGATGCGCGTCCAGCCTGCGGGCCTGCTCGCGCACGAAATCCGCGTCGAACCAGGCGAAGGCCCCGATCTCGGGCTCGCGCGCCTCGATCCGGGCGATCAGCGCCTCGGCCAGCTCGGACGCGCGCAGCGCGCCCGAGGCCAGCCTGTCGCGCAGCACATGCGCCTCTGGCAAGGTCTCATTTGCCATACATCAGATCCGGCAGGTAGAAGACGATCTGCGGGTAGAGATACATCAGCGCCATCGAGATGAACACGCAGACAAGGAACGGCATGACACCCGAGAAGATCTGCGTGAGCTTTATCTCCGGTGGCGCGATCCCCTTGAGGTAATAGGCCGACATCGCCATTGGCGGTGTCAGGAAGCTGGTTTGCAGGTTGAGTGCCACGAGAATGCCGAAGAACAGCGGATCGACCCCGAAATGCGGCAGAAGCGGCAGGAAGATCGGCACGAAGATGATGATGATCTCGGACCATTCGAGCGGCCAGCCCAGCAAAAAGATGATGAGCTGCGCCAGCAGCAGGAATTGCAGCGGCGTGAGGTTCAGCCCCTGCACGAATTCCGAGATGACATGCTCGCCGCCCAGGTAGGAGAACACCGCCGAGAAGGTGTAGGAGCCGACGAAGAGCCAGCAGACCATCGCGGTGGTGCGCACCGTCAGGTAAACGCTTTCGCGCATGCGCTGCCATGTCATCGCCCGATAGACGAAGGCCAGGAAGATGCCGCCCAGCGCCCCGATCGAGGCCGCCTCGGTGGGCGTCGCCAGCCCGAACAGGATCGAGCCCAGCACAGCTAGGATGAGAAACGCCAGCGGCACGAAGGACGTGACGATCATCAGCAAGAGCTTGGCCATCGGGATGTCGGGCACTTCCTCCTTGCTCGGCTTCGGGGCGACCGAGGGCTGGATGATCGACCGCCCGATGACGTAGATCAGGTAGAGCCCTACCAGCGTGAGGCCGGGCAGAAGCGCCGCCGCGTAAAGCCGCACGATCGACACGTTGGAGGCCGCCGCATAGACGATCAGCATGATCGAGGGCGGGATGAGGATGCCCAGCGTGCCGCCCGCGCAGATGATGCCGGAGGCAAAGGACGGGTTGTAGCGCGCCTTGAGCATCGCGGGCAGCGCCAGGAGGCCCATCAGCGTCACCACCGCGCCGACGATGCCGGTGGCCGTGGCGAAGAGCGCGCAGGTAATGAGCGCCGCCACCCCCATCGAGCCGGGCATGTTCCTGGCCGCGACGTTGAGCGTGGAAAAGAGGCGATCCACGATATTCGCCCGCTCGACGATATAGCCCATGAAGAGAAACAGCGGCACGGCGGTCAGAACCTCGTTCGACATCACCGTGAATGTCTGGTTCACGAAGAGATCGAATATCCGGTTGTTGAAGAACCCTTCCAGCCAGAGCGACCATTGATCCCATGTGCTGGCCACCGTCTCATCAAGACGGTCGAAGGAACGCCACATGCGCCGCGCGTCGAAATAGGCGTAATAGCCGAAACCGATGCCCATGGCCATCAGCGTGAAGGCGATCGGGAAGCCCAGGAAGACGAAGACGATGAACAGCCCGAGCATCATCAGGGCAACTTGGGGATCGGTCATGGATGTGCGTCCTTCTCGGCCTGCGAGGCCTTTTGCATCAGCAGGTCCTCGGTCTCGAAGACGTCTTCGTCGGCTGCAAGCCATTCATTGGTCCGCATCGCGAGGATACAGCGGCAGATCTGCGCGATCCCCTGGATGAAGAGCAGGATGCCCGCGGCCACGATCACCGTCTTGAACTGGTAGATCGGCACGCCCGCCGGGCTGTTGACGGATACCTCGCCGTAGGACCAGGAGCGCGCGGCGTATTTCCACCCCGCGAGGATGAGCGCGGTCACGCCGGGAAAGAAGAAAAGGATGTAGAGAGCCAGGTCCACCTTGGCCTGGTTGCGCGGCTGCCAGAGCCGGTAGAGAAAGTCGCCCCGCACATGCCCCCCGCGCGAGAGCGTATAGGCCCCTCCCATCATGAACAGCGTGCCATACATGATGAAGGACACGTCAAGCGCCCAGGCCGTCGGGTTGTTGAAGACATAGCGCACCACCACCTCATAGCCGGTGCCCACCGACATCAGGATGATGAGCCAGGCGAAAGCCTTGCCGAACCAGGCCGACAGGCTGTCGGCGAAGCGAATGAAGCCGATCACGCGGGAGCCCCTTTCCTATCTTGAAAAGCGGCCCCGGCGGATGTGCGCCGGGGCCACCATATCTGCGTCGCGGGACGCGCTCAGAGCTTGAGACGGCCGGGGAAATAATGCTCGTAGGCAAGCGCCAGGTCGGGCGCGTTCATCAGCTCGTAAAAGGTCACCTGTTCCACCCAGGCGCGCTGGCTGTCGAGGCACTTCTTCATGAACGGATCCTCCTCGAGCTGCGGGATCAGCTTGTCCCAGGCGTCCAGCTGCGCCGCGAGGATGTCCCTGGAGGTGCGATGCACGGTGACACCCGCCTCTTCCTGGAGCCACTTGAGATCGGCCGAGTAGCGGCGCATCGCCTTGGCCGTGTTGGCGGTCGAGACCGCCTCGACCGCGTATTTCAGGATCGCGCGCAGATCCGGCTCGAGATCCTCCATCGTGAACCTGTTGAACAGGAATTCGAAGCTCTCCGAAGCCTGGTGATAGGAGGACAGGTAGTAGTTCTTCGCCACGTCATGCGCGCCGAAATCCTTGTCCGAAGAGGGGTTGTTGAACTCGAATGCGTCGATCACGCCGCGCTCCATCGCCGGCACGATCTCGCCGCCCGGAAGCTGCGCCACCGACATGCCCATGCTCTGCAACAGGTCCGCCGCAAGGCCCACGGTACGATACTTGAAGCCCTGCAGGTCCTCGGCTGTGTTCACCTCGCCCTTGAACCAGCCGAAGGGCTGCGCGAACATCGGAAAGCCCATGTAGCCGTCCACGTCCATCCCGAGGATATCCTGGGTCAGCTCGTCATAGAGCGCCTTGCCGCCGCCCTCGTAGAACCAGCTCAGCATGGTCGTGGCCGAGCCGCCGAAGACCGGGCCGGTGCCGAAGAGCGAGGCCGCCTTGTTCTTTCCGTACCAGTAGACCGGCACCGAATGCGCGGCGTCGAGCACGCCATCGTTCACGGCATCGAGCACCTGGAACGCGCCCACGACGGCACCCGCGGGCAGCACGTCGATCTTGAGACGGCCGCCGGACATCTCCTCCACGCGGTCGGCATAGTCCTGCGCGAATTCCTGCCAGATATTGCCCGCCCCCCAGGACGTCTGCATCTTGAGCACGATGGGTGCCTGCGCCAGAACCGCCGGGGCCGCAAGGCCGCCGGCCGCCGCCGCGGGCGCGCCGATGGCGGCGCGGCGCAGGAACGAGCGCCGGTCAAGTTTCGTCTTGTCGGTCATGATATCCTCCCAGATGTCTCATGTGTAACTGTCCGGACGGTCTCGCACGCGCGCACCTATGCGATTCGGGGCAGCACGACCTCCGCACCGCGCCTATCGTATCGTGATGTTCCACAAACACAAGCGTTCTGGTAAGAAAGTTTTACCAAAACTACCCGTTCGAGGGGCGTCGTTCCGGACCGGGCCACAACCCGCGCAGCCGCATCCCGAGAAACACGCCGACAAGGGCCCCGATCCCGTCGGCGAGGAAGTCGCCCCATTCGGCGTCGCGTCCGGTCAGCGGCTGGAGGATCTCGATCATCCCGCCATAGGCCAGCACGCCAAGCGCCACGGCGTGCCAAAAACGGGGAAAGCGCCACGCCAGAGGACAGGCCACCGCGGCAAAGGCGATGGCGTGCTTCGCCTTGTCGGACAGAGACAGCAGTTCCGGACCGGGCACCGCCGGGCCGAGCGTGAAAACCGCCACGGCGACGGCAAGAAGAAGGCTGGTGAAAATCGCCATGCGCCCGCGATAGGCGCAACGGGGGTCCGGATCAAGCGGCGATCACACCGCCCGGCGGCTTTCAGCGGATCACATGCACCGCGCATTGCGCATGGCGCACCACCTTGGCGGCGGTGGAGCCCAGGAGAAGATCCTGCATCCCGGGCCGGTGGCTGGCGATCACGATACAGTCGGGCTTGTGGCTTTCGGCCCAGTCGAGGATGGTGCGGCCGGAATGACCCTCCATCACATGGGCACTGGCATCCGGCAGGGTCGCCGCGATCTTCGCCAGTTCCGCCTCGATGGCCTTGCGCGCCTCGGCCTGATAGCCTGCGGGCAGATATGAGATGGCATAGCCGGGCACCTGTTCGATCACATGCAGCAGGCTGATATGACCGCCCTCCCCGGCCAGCAGCCGCGCCACCTTGAGGGCACTGGCGCTGTCGCGCTCGGTGTCGAAGGAGACGGGAACCAGAACATGGGCATACATCGCGCGATCCTTTCCTTTTCCATGGGCGGATCATGCCACCGGCGGGCACCTCCGGCCTTGATCTGGATCACTCCTGAGCGGCGCGCATCTGCTCGGCGATCTGCGCCGCCCAGTCGCCGATGATCGGCAGGAACTCGATCTGGCTGAGCGACCACACGATTACCGACAGAAGCACCGTCGCGCCCAGCACCGTGCCCAGCCCAACCGCCAGGCCCCTTGCGAAGCTGAACGCCAGAAGGCGGGGCAGGCTGTTGTGGATGCGCACGAAGCGGTGCGAATTGAGCAGCGCCAGCTCGGCGCGCAGCGCGCGCAGCTCCTCGGCCAGCGCGTCGGTCTGCGGGGGCCGGTCGGTCATCAGAACACGGCCACCACGTCATACATCACCGGCTCGAACCCCTTGCACAGCTCGTTGATCCGCCGGTTGCGGGCGCGCATCTCGTCGGTGCGCAGCATCGCCTGGAAATCCTCGCGCGCGCGCCATTGCGAATAGTTGGCGATCCGCGTCTGCGCGTCGTTCACGTGCAGACCTGCGGCGATGAAGCCGGGCTGTTTCGTGATCACCTCCCGATAGGCATCGGTCAGAAGGTCGAGCAGATCCTGGCAGGTGCCGGGCGTGACCTCGAAGGTGGTCAGAACGGTCTGATGGCTGGTCTCTTGGCTGATCCGGGGCATGATGCATCCTCCTGCCCCCTTGATACCACCGGCGCGCGTGCCGGTAAATTCCGAGTCACTCTTAACCCCCGGTTTACCCTTTTTAATCAAGGTTAAGGCGGAGGTCATCATGCCGGTACGCCTGTGGCTCGCGCTCGTCCTGCTCCCGTGGTGCGCGTCCACGGCGCTGGCGGGGGCGTGGCCGCGCGAGCGCGGCCAGGTCTTCCTGTCCTTCTCCAGCCAGGTCGAGGAACGCGACGAAAACGGCATCAGCCGGCAGAGCTACGGGTTTTACGCCGAATACGGTGCAAGGGAACGGCTCACCCTCGGGCTTGACGTGAATGGCGACGCGCTGCGCATGTCAAAGGAAATCGCCTTTCTCCGATGGTCGTCCGGTCCCGCCGACCGGCCCCTGAAACTGGCCTTCGAACTGGGCGCGGGCACGGTCGAGGACGAGACCGCCCTGCGCCCCGGCCTCGCCCTCGGCCGGGGCTTCGAGATCGGAAAGCGTCACGGCTGGCTCAACGCCGATCTGCGCGCGATCTTCAATGGCGATACCACGTTCGAGACCGACCTGATCGCCGGTCTCGCGCTCAACCCCCGCACCCTGGCCATCGTTCAGCTTCAGGCCGGGGCACCCGAGGCGGGGCGGAGCTATCTTCGCCTCGCCCCCTCGCTCGTCCGGGAACTGCGCCCCGGCATGCAACTCGAGCTTGGCCTGGTCGCGCCGCTTTCGGGTGGCGGCGAACGCGGCGTGAAACTCGGCCTCTGGCGCCGGTTCTGAGCCTAGCGCGCGTCGTCGATGCGCACCCGCAGGATGACCCGGCCCGCCACGGGCGCGGGCCACAGCACATGCACCTCGTCCCGGCCCGGCCCCTGATTGGCCTCGAAATAGGGGCTTGCATGCTGCACCGCGCCGCTCGCGTTGCGCAGCGGCCCCTCCGGCACGAGCGATTCGACCGTTTGCGCCCAGGCCCCGAAGGGCAGGCGCGGCGCGGGCGAGATCACCCAGGTGCCGCTGGCCGTGGCCTCTTCATGCGCCAGAACCAGCGGGCTTTCGGCACGCACGTCCACATTGTGAAAGCTGTTGTCGGCAAAGGTGATGTTCTGCACGCTGTCATAATCGAGATCGGCAAAGCTCGTGTCCACCGTCTCCACCCGGTCGAGCGACCCGATCGCGCGGAAGGTGTTGCCGGTGACGATCACGCCATCAAGGAAGTGCCCCGGCCCGTGCGGCTTGACCGTGAGGAAGGTGAACCAGGGCACCATGTCGCTTGCCAGAAAGACGTTGCCGGTCACGCTCAGCGCGCTGAAGGAGAACTCCCCGGCGAAATCGGGGGCGGCATCGTGTTCGTTGCCCCATTCGAGGAAACAGTTGTCGATATAGTTCCCGCTGATCGTACCGCGATTGTTGGTCCGCGTCAGGACAAACCCCGCGCTGCGCAGCCCCGGCGTTGCCGAATCGCCCTGGAACACATGGTTGCCCGCGATGAGCGAACTGGACCCGGCGAGGACCGCGAAGTGCCGGAAGAAGGTTGCCCGGTTGTCGCGGATCTTGAGATCGTTGGCATTGGCGTTGAAGCCGATGCTGCGGCGCTCGCTCACCAGAAGGGCGCTCTCGTCGGAAATGAACTGGCAGCGGTCGATCATCATGCCCTGGTCGCCCTCGCCATGGCTGGTGATCCCGCGATCCTTCGGCCGGGTGAAGAAACAGTCGCGGAAATGGTTGGCCGAGCCCTGCGGCGGCAGAAGCACGGCGCTGCACGTCCCGCCGCACTGGAAATCGACCTCCGAGATCACCATGCGCGAGATGTCGGCAAAGCCGCTGAAATCGAGCATGTACCTGAACCGCCGGAAGGTGAAGACCTGCGTGCCCGCGGCATCGAAGAGCGGCTGGCTGAGCGTGAGCCGCCCGGCCGGAATGTCGCGGTCGGTGACATAGACCTCGCGGCCCACGCCGTTGCCCTCGACCAGCGCGCCCACCGGGATGCTGGCCACGTTCACCACGTTCGAGAGCCGCCGCGTGTCGCTCTCCGGCGCATAGGTGGCCTGCGATGTGACCACCTCGGTATCGAAATCCGGCGTCGGAAAGACCGAGAACTGCCCGTTGGTGATCACATGGCGCTGGTTGTAGGTGCTGCGGTTGCCGACGGCGGCGGCCATGTCCACCGGTGCGCGCAGCGCGATCTTGCGCCCCGCCAGATCGAGCGTGACGTGATCGGCATTGTTCAGAAGCGCCTGATACGCCTTCCTGAACGCCAGTTCGCTATCGCCGAAAGCGTCGATATAGGCGGGCAGGTCGAAATTCCTGGTCAGGGACAGGATCGCCTCGTCGGGCATCACGAGCGTGCCCTCGAACCGGATGCGGTTCTGGATCGTGGTGCTCTGCCCGAGGAAATAGATGCCTGCGGGCACGATGATCTCGCGGCCCGACGCCGCCGTATCGGCGGCCTCGAAGGCGGCGTGATCATCCGTCACCCCGTCGCCGATGGCGCCGTAGTCGCGCACGTCGACCGTGGCGATCACGTCGCGCAGGAAGAAGCGGCTGACATCCTCGATCTCGATGTCGTCGATGCGCACGATGCCGCCCGAGGGCCCGGTAAGGTCGAGCCCGAAATGGCCGAAGACCGCCTGCGGCCCCCAGACCATGTTCACGCCCATGCGCTGCCCGGTGCCCACGATGGCCGTCACCTCCGCCACCTCGCCATAGGTGGTGAGCGTCACCTGCGGCCCGCTCACGCTTACACCCGGCAGCGCCACGCCCCCCGCGCCCCCGGCAAAGGCGGCGATGCGCACATTGGGCAGGTTGCCCGCCACCGCCTTCACGCGCGCCCGGATCTGGAGGTAGCAGCCCGGCAGGATCGGCGTCTCGCCCATGAAGCGCAGGCGCTGGACATCCTCGATCTTCTGCAGTTCGAGCGCGCCGCCGAAATCCTGATCGGCGGGGGCGAACGCGGCGTTGACGGCACCGGCATAGGTGTCGGAGCCGGGCCGCCCGTCGCCGCTCGACCATTGATCGAGCCCCGCCGCAAAGGGCGGGGGCATGAAGGTGATGCCTTGGGTGATTGCCTTGTTCATGGGGTCCCTTTCCATCGCCGCATGGGCCGCGTGCCGGGAAAGGGAGGTATCAACGCGCGGTTAACGGGATCTCAGCCCACCGTGACGGTGCCCGGCGCGCGCACGCTCGGCGCGGGGGCCTCGCGCAGCCGCACGCCATTGATCTTCAGCGCGCCATCCGCCTCGATCATCTCGTATTCCGCGATCCAGCCGCGCCCGGCAGCGTCGCGCAGGAACACCTCCTGCCAGAGCCGCCCGGCCGTCTCGCGCGCCTCGAGAAACACCACCTCGGAGGGGTGCCAGACCATCGGATAGCCGGTCTCGACCATCTGGCCGAAGATCTCGGGCGTGCCGAATTTCTGCTGGATGACCGGGCTCGCGAAGCCGAAGGCGCGGGGCAGGTCGCCCGCACGGAACGCCTCGATCTGCGCCGCGATCACGGCGCGGGCGGCGCTGTCCTGGGCGCGGGCGGGAAGGGCCGCGACAAGGGCCAGCATCACGACAAGGGCAAGGGCGCGCATGGCATGTCCTCCGCTTTGGCGGGGAAATAGGGCGGATCAGCGCCGCTGCAAGCTCTCGAGCCAGGCCACGAGATCGGCCATGGGTTCCGTGCTGCGGATCGTCTCGCCGGTCTCGCTGCGGATCACCAGATCGCGCCCGGCGAAGAGATCGCCATAGACCGGCATCTCGTTGCCATGGGCCAGCAGCGGGTCGCGCCCGTCGATCCGCCAGATCACGCGCTTGCGCGGGAAAACCCCGCCATTGCCCGCCGCAAGCCGCGTGAGATCCGGCGGATCGAGCGTCAGCACCCGCCGCATCGGCCCATTCCCGGTGCCATCCGTCCCGTGACAGGCCACGCAATAGCGCGCGTAGATCTCGTGGCCCGTCTCCTGCGCGCCCGCCGGAGTGGCGAGAAGGCCGAGGATCAGCACCGCCCGCATCATGCCAGCACCCGTCCGTTGTCCAGCCGCACCACCCGGTCCATCCGTGCCGCCAGATCGAGGTTGTGCGTGGCGATGAGCGCGGCAAGCCCCTCGCCACGCACCAGCCGCTCGAGCGCGGCAAAGACCTGATCGGCGGTGCCGGGATCTAGATTGCCCGTGGGTTCGTCGGCCAGAAGCAGCCCCGGACGGTTCGCGAGCGCCCGGCAGAAGGCCACGCGCTGCTGCTCGCCGCCCGACAGGGCGGCGGGGCGGTGATCCGCGCGCGCGCCCACACCCACCTCGGCCAGAAGCGCCGCGGCGCGGGCCTCGGCCTCGGCGCGGGCGATCCCGTTGGCGAGCTGCGGCAGCACCACGTTCTCCAGCGCGGTGAACTCGGGCAGCAGGTGGTGGAACTGATAGACGAAGCCCACCTCGCGCCGCCGCAGCGCGGTGCGCGCCCGGTCGCCAAGGCCCGTCACATCCCGTCCGGCGATCTCTATGGTCCCCGCATCGGCGGTATCGAGCAGCCCGGCGATATGCAGAAGCGTCGATTTGCCCGCGCCCGAAGGGGCGACCAGCGCCACCATCTCGCCGCGCGCGACCGCAAGGCTCACGCCCATGAGCACCCGGACCTCGCCCACGCGGCCCCGGTTATACACCTTCTCGACGCCCTCGAGGCGCAGCATCGGCTCATTCATAGCGCAGCGCCTCCACCGGGTTCATCCGCGCCGCCCGCCGCGCCGGAAAGAGCGTGACGACAAAGCTGAGGCCCAGCGACAGCGCCACGGCAGTGAGCACGTCGCCCGCCTGCAGCTTCGCCGGCAGGTGATAGATCCCCCGGATCGAGGGATCCCAGACTTGCCCGCCCATCATCACGTTCACGAAGGAAAAGATCGGGTCGATATAGATGGCGAAGAGACAGCCAAGGAGCACCCCCGCCGCCGTGCCGATCAGGCCCGTGAACGCCCCGCAGAGAAAGAACACCCGCAGGACCGAGCCCTCGCTCAGCCCCATCGTGCGCAGGATGCCGATATCGCGCCCCTTGTTCTTGACCAGCATGACCAGTCCGGACGTGATGTTGAGCGTGGCGATGAGCACGAGGATCGACAGGATCACGAACATCACGTTGTCCTCGACCTCGAGCGCGCGCAGGAACGACCCGCTCGCATCCTGCCAGGTCCAGACAAGCGCCCCCTCGCCGCCCGCGCGCAAGAGCGCCGGGATCATCTCCTCCACCCGCTCGGGATCGCGCACCATGACCTCGATCTCGTCGGCGCGCCCGTCGCGGTTGAAATAGCTCTGCGCCTCCGCGAAGGGCAGATAGACCCGCACCCGGTCGATGTCATAGCGCCCGGCGGAGAAGATATAGACCACCTCGTAGGCGTTGATCCGCGGGCTCGTGCCGAGCGGCGTGCGCACCCCGTCGGGCGAGATCAGGCGGATGCGGTCGCCGATGGTGAGCCCCAGCTCCTGCGCCACGCCCGAGCCGATGGCGATGCCCTCATCGAAACGCGCGATGTCGCCCTGCCCGGTTTCGGGATCGGCCACGCGCGGGATGCTCCGCAGATCCTCCGCCCTTATGCCGAAGACCTGCACCCCCGCGTTGCGCCCGTTCGCCGTGGCCATGACCTGCCCCTTGACCAGCGGCGCGGCGCGGGTGACGCCCTCGACCGCGCGCAGCCGCGCAGCCATCGCCTCGTAATCCGCGATGCTGCGGTCGATGCGGCCGCTCACCGGGTCGGCCTGCCCGGCGTGATAGACCGTGGCATGGGCATTGGCCCCGAGGATCGTATCGACGAACTCCGCGCGAAAGCCCGAGCGCACCGCCAGCGTGGCGATGAGCGCGAAGACCGCCAGCGTGATCCCCAGAAGGCTGATCCAGGTCATCACGCTCACCCCGCCCTCGGCGCGGCGCGCGCGCAGGTAGCGCCAGGCGATCATCCATTCGAACGGGGCAAAGGGGGGGGGCGTTGCGGCCATCGCGGCTCCTCGGGCGGATCGCGCGGACCTTGGGCATTTCGCCCCGTGGCGTCAAGGCGCGGCGTCGGGTCTCAGCCTTTCATCAGCCCGGGAAGATCGCCGGTGAGCCCCGCCGCCTCGCGGATGAAGCCCCGGCGCAGCGCGGGCAGATGCGACAGCACACCCATGCCCAGATCGCGTGCCGCGCGCAAGAGCGGATTGTCGTTGGAGAAAAGCCGGTTGGTGAGGTCGGTGGCCAGCGCCAGGGTCGCCGTGTCGAAGCGCCGCCATTCCTGGTAGCGCGCCAGCACGTCGGGTGCCCCGATCTCCTCGCCCCGCCGACGCGCCTCTCCCATCACCTGCGCCAGCGCCGCCACGTCGCGCAGCCCGGCATTCAGCCCCTGCCCGGCAATGGGGTGCATCCCGTGCGCCGCGTCGCCCACAAGCGCCAGCCGCTCGGCCACGAAGCTGTTGGCGACGGTGAGGCTGAGCGGATAGGTGTAACGCCCGCCCCGAAGCGCGATCTGCCCGAGGAAATCGCCGAAGCGCGGGCGCAGCACCTCAAGGAAGTCGTCATCCGGCAGCGCGGCAAAGCGCGCGGCGGTCGCGTCCGTCTCGCTCCAGACGATGGAACTCACATTGCCGGGCAGCGGCAGGATGGCGAGCGGGCCGGGCGGCATGAAGAACTGATGCGCGATGCCGTGATGCGGCAATTCATGCGCGATGGCGGCGACAAGCGCGGTCTGGCCATAGCCCCAGCCGGTGCGCGCGATCCCCGCCCGCCGCGCCGTCCCCGAGCCGCGCCCGTCCGCGCCGATCAGAACGCGGCCGGCAAGCGTCTTGCCCGAGGCAAGGGTGAGCCTCACGCCCTGCGCCCCCGTCTCCTGCGCCACCACCGCCTCGCCCGAAAGCTGGGTGATGCCGGGCGTGTCGTCCATCGCCGCGATGAGCGCATGGCGCAAAAAGCGGTCCTCGAGCATGTGGCCCATCGGCCCTTCCTCGATCTCGGCATGGTCGAAATGCAGGACGAAGGGTGCCGGACCCTCTCCCGCGCGCCCGTCAGAGACCTTGATTTCCAGCATCGGCTGGGCGTTCCCCGCCACCCGCTCCCAGACGCCCAGGTTGCGCAAAAGCCGCACCGAGGCCAGCGCCAGCGCATAGGCGCGCCCGTCGAAATCGCCCGCCTCGCGGACGGGCCGGGGCAGCGCGTCGATCACGGTGCTCGAAAGCCCCGCCCGCGCCACGGCCAGCGCAAGCGCCGGGCCATTCAGCCCGCCGCCGACGATGAGGAGATCGCTGTCATGATCCATGCCGTGCAATATGGCCGCGCGGGCGGGATTGTCCATGCGCCCTCCTGCCGCTAGCAAGGAACCAAAGCGGGAGGACGGCAATGCAGGACTGGCTCTGGATGAGCGCCGCCGATCTGGGGCGCGGGATCGCGGCGGGCGAGATCGACCCCGAGGCGCTGACCGATACCTATCTTTCGGCGATCCGCGCGCATCCGCAGCGCGACGCGATCTACAGCGCCGTGACCGAGGACCGTGCCCGCGCCGAGGCGGCGGCGGCAGCGGCGCGCGCGAAGGCCGGGCAGCGGCGCGGCCCGCTCGACGGGGTGCCGGTAAGCTGGAAGGATCTCTTCGACAGCGCGGGCGTGGCAACCGAGGCGGGATCGGCCCTGCTGGCGGGACGGGTGCCCGACCGCGACGCCGAGGTGCTGCGCAACGCGACGGCGGCGGGGCTCGTCTGCCTTGGCAAGACGCATATGAGCGAGCTGGCCTTTTCCGGCCTCGGCCTCAACCCGGTGACCGCGACGCCACCCTGCGTCAACGATCCGGGCGCGGTGCCTGGCGGCTCCTCCTCGGGGGCGGCGGCGAGCGTGGCCTTCGGCCTTGCCGCCTGCGGGATCGGATCGGACACGGGCGGCTCGGTGCGCATCCCTGCGGCGTGGAACGATCTTGTCGGGCTCAAGACCACGGCGGGCCGGGTTTCCTGCGACGGGGTGGTGCCGCTTTGCGCGCGGTTCGATACGGTCGGGCCGCTTGCGCGCTCGGTCGAGGATGCGGCGCTGATGCTGGCCGCGCTCGAGGGCGGCAGGCCCGCAGACCTGTCCGGCGCAAGGCTCGATGGCCTGCGCTTCGCCGCGCTCACCACCACCGTGCTCGACGATCTGCGCGAGGGGCCGGAGGCCGCCCATGCCGGGGCGCTGGCGCGGCTGCGCGCGGCGGGCGCGGTGATCGAGGAGATCGCCGCGCCCGAGGTGGCCGAGGCGCAGCCGCTCTCGCCCGTGCTCTTTACCGGCGAGGCTTACGGGCTCTGGCGCGAGGCGATCGAGGCTGCGCCGGAGAAGATGTTCGCGCCCATTCTGGAAAGGTTCCGGGGCGGGGCCGCGTTTTCCGCCGCCGATTACGTGGACGCCTGGCACAGGCTGGAAAGGCTCCGCGAGGCCTGGCACGCGCGGGTCGCGGGCCATGACGCGGTGCTCATGCCCGCCGCGCCGAACCTGCCGCCGGATCGCACGCGGCTCCTGCGGGATGGCGACTATTACGTGGCCGAGAACCTGCTCACGCTGCGCAACACGCGGGTGGCCAACCTGATGGGGCTCTGCGCCGTGACGCTGCCCACGGGGGTGCCGAGCTGCGGCCTGATGCTTTGCGGCAAGCCCTTCGGGGAAGAGCGGCTGTTGCGCGTGGCGGGGGCGGCGGAAGCGGCGCTGGGGGGCGGGGGCGCTGCGGAAAATTGAAAATTTTCCGGTCCGGACCCTTTTCGAGGGTCCGGTTGGGTTTGGTCACCCCGCCTTGAAATCGGCCGCGATGCGCAAGTCGCGCAGCGGGCGCACGCGCGCTGTGCAGGCGGCATAGGTGGGGTGCGCCTTGTAGGCGGCAAGTGCGGCCTCGTCCTCGAACTCGGCATAGACCACGACATCGACCCGCGCGCCCGCGATCGTGTCGCTCTGGAGGTTGCGGCCCACCTCGAAATGGCGCGCATGGGGGATTTCGGCCAGCATCATCAGCCCCTCGCGGATGCGCTCGACATCCTCCGGGTCGGCGGCGGAGAAAAAGACGATATGACGGATCATGACCTTACTTTCTGGATCGGGCGGCTTTCTCGTCAAGGCCCGAAACACCCTGACGGCGGTCCAGTTCGGCCATCACCTCCTCCAGCGCCACCCCGCGCGATTGCAGCATGACGAGCAGGTGAAAGAGCACGTCCGCCGCCTCCGCGGCAAGCCGCGCGCGGTCGCCCTTCACGGCCTCGATGATCGCCTCCACGGCCTCTTCGCCGAATTTCTCGGCGCATTTCTCGGGGCCCCTGGCGAGCAGCCTGGCGGTCCAGCTCTGATCCGGGTCGCCCCCGGCGCGGGCGGCGATGGTGCGGGCGAGATCGTCGAGCGTCATGCCGCCAGCCTCACGGGAATGCCGGCGGCGGCCATGTGCGCCTTGGCCTCGGCAATGGTGTAGGTGCCGAAATGAAAGATCGAGGCGGCGAGCACCGCCGAGGCATGGCCTTCGGTCACGCCCTCCACCAGATGATCGAGCGTGCCGACACCGCCGCTTGCGATCACGGGCACCTCCACCGCATCGGCAATGGCGCGAGTGAGGGGCAGGTTGAACCCCGCCTGGGTGCCGTCGCGGTCCATCGAGGTGAGCAGGATCTCACCCGCGCCCTTCCCGGCCACCAGCCGCGCGAATGCCACCGCGTCGATGCCGGTGGGTTTGCGTCCCCCATGGGTGAAAACCTCCCACTTGCCGGGGTCGCCCCGGAGGGGCGCGGGGGTGCGGACGGTCTTGGCGTCGATGGCCACGACGATGCACTGGCTGCCGAAGCGGTCGGCGGCGCGGGCCACCACATCCGGGTCGGCCACCGCCGCCGAATTGAAGCTCACCTTGTCCGCCCCCGCCAGAAGCAGCGCGCGCACGTCCTCGGGGCTGCGCACGCCGCCGCCCACGGTCAGCGGGATGAAGCACTGTTCCGCCGTCCGGCGCACCACGTCGAACATCGTGCCCCGGTTCTCATGCGTGGCGTGAATGTCCAGAAAACACAGCTCGTCCGCCCCTGCCGCGTCATAGGCGCGCGCGGCATCCACCGGATCGCCCGCGTCGCGCAGATCCACGAAATTCACGCCCTTGACCACGCGGCCATCGGCGACATCGAGGCAGGGGATGATCCGGGTCTTGAGCATATTGTCGCCGTTACA
>MDTD01130315.1_pt1 | contig 49515 bp, 41 predicted proteins | sample 811221 | NCBI WGS metagenome assembly MDTD01 (sample SAMN05326646, study PRJNA326480) | marine metagenome | isolation source: seawater | place: Pacific Ocean: South West | collected 2011 | reverse complement strand
TAATTTTTTTATGTCACTTCCAGGAAGATTGAACATTGCATCATTCAAAATTTCTTCACATATAGATCTCAAACCTCTGGCTCCTAATTTATAGTCAATGGCCTTATCAACTATATATGTTAAAGCATCTTTTTTAAAATCTAACAATATACCATCCATTAAAAACAGTTTTTCGTATTGCTTTATGAGTGCATTTTTTGGCTCAGTTAAAATACTTAAAAGTGCATTTTTATTTAAAGGATTCATGTAGGTTACAACCGGAAGTCTGCCAATAATTTCAGGAATTAATCCAAACTCTTTTAAGTCTTTTGGATTTATATATTTGAGAATACTCTGCTTTGATACAGAATCCTTACCAGAACTTTTATAGCCAATGACATTTAAATTTAAACGCCGTGATATATTTCTTTCAATTCCATCAAAAGCACCTCCAGCGATAAAAAGAATCTTTTCGGTATTAATTTCAATGAACTTTTGATCCGGATGCTTTCTTCCTCCTTTAGGAGGAACATTAACCGTAGTTCCCTCTAATAATTTGAGAAGTGCCTGTTGAACACCTTCACCTGAAACATCTCTTGTTATAGATGGATTATCACTCTTTCGGGCAATTTTGTCAATCTCATCAATAAAAACTATCCCTTTTTCAGCTTTTTTAACATCATAATTTGCTGACTGCAATAATTTTGTAAGTATACCCTCAACATCCTCTCCAACGTATCCAGCTTCAGTCAAAACAGTTGCATCAACAATAGCTAAAGGAACATCCAACATTTTTGCAATTGTTTTTGCAATCAATGTTTTTCCTGTACCGGTCTGACCTACCATTATAATATTACTTTTTTCGATTTCAACATCATTTTCGACTTCTTGATTTAATCTTTTGTAGTGATTATAAACAGAAACAGATATTACTTTTTTTGTATAATCTTGTCCAATGATATAATCGTCTAAGAAAAGCTTAATTTGTTGAGGTTTTAAAAGCTCATTATTGGATTTTTTGGAGATACTTTCACTTCTTGTCTGACTTTCTTGTAGTATTATTCCATTTGCCTGTTCAATGCACATATCACAAATATGAGCATCAATTCCTGCTATAAGTAAACTGGTCTGATTTTTTTTCTTACCACAAAATGAACATTGTAACTCAGATTTACTCATGTTTTAGTTTTTGGCTAGTATTTCATCAATCATACCATATTCTAGCGCTTTTTCAGCTTTCATCCAATAATCTCTATCACTATCAGCATAAACCTTTTCGTAATCTTGACCTGTGTGTTTGCTAATTATTTTATAGAGCTCTTCTTTTAATGATAATATTTCTCTGGTAGTTATTTCAATATCACTGGCTTGTCCCTGTGCACCTCCAAGTGGTTGGTGAATCATCACCCTAGAGTGAGTCAATCCACTTCTTTTACCTTTTTCCCCAGCACATAATAACACTGCGCCCATAGATGCAGCCATTCCAGTACATATTGTTGCTACATCAGGTTTAATTAATTGCATCGTATCATAAATTCCGAGTCCTGCATAAACACTTCCCCCAGGAGAATTAATATATATTTGAATATCTTTTGAAGAATCGGTGCTTTCCAAAAAAAGTAGTTGGGCTTGTATAATATTAGCAACCTGATCATTAATTGCAGTACCCATAAATATAATTCGGTCCATCATTAATCTTGAAAAGACATCAAAAATTGCAATATTCATTTGTCTTTCCTCTATAATATTAGGCGTTAAACCAGAGGGATACATACTGCTAATAATATCATTAAAATAAGTACTGCTAATTCCTTGGTCTTTTATTGCAAACTTTTTAAACTCTTTTCCTAGATCCATGTTATTGATTTTATGATTGTAAATATAAGAATTAAGATGAATAAACCTCCTTGATGTATTCATCGTAAGTAACTTTTTTGATTTTATAATTAAAATTTTCTTTAAAAAAATCTAACATTCTTTTACTTGTTAATTGTTCAGTAAGTCTTTTTATTTCGTCTTTGTTGCTCATGACTCTAGCAATTATATCATCCAGCTCTTTGTCCTCAGGAATCACTTGACCATATTGTTTCATTTGATTCTTAATTAAGTCAGTTGTAAAGGCTTTTAAATCTTCAAAGTTAACTTGTAAATTATTTTCAATAATTATTTTACTTTCAATTAATTGATACTTCATTCCCTTTTCAGACTTCTCGTATTCAATCTTAGCTTCATCAATAGATATTTTCTTTTCGGAATTTAATTTCATCCATTTAATCAGGAAATCAGAGGGTAAATTAACTTTAGTGGAATCAATTAAATATTCGATTGTATCATTCATTAATTTTTGATCTACCTGAGTTTGAAACTGTTTAACAAAATCATCACCCAATTTACTTTTCATTTCAGCAATACTCTTAACGCTATTTTTTCCAAAGACTTTGTCAAATAATTCTTGATTTAAGTCAGCTAACTCTCTTTCATTGATTTCTTCAATCGTTATAACTAAATTGTTTTTGTATTCCTTTGCTTTACTTAATTCGATTTTTATATTTCTGGATAAATCTTGTTCTTCTCTGAAAATTTTGGAGGCATTTTGACTCACTACATCTCCAACTTTGAGTCCAATCAATTTTTTAGCAAATGATGGCTTTAAAGTTTCAATTTTAAACATACTTGAATTGTTAATTATATCATCTTCAGACTTAAAGAGTGCTGTAATTTCAGATGATTTATCAATTTTGATTTTTGAAACTAGTTTTCCATACTGCGATTGAATATTTTTAAGTTGATTATCAATCATCTTTTTATCGGCTTTTACTTCGAATTTAATTATTGGTTTCTTGGGTTTGAAATTGATTTTAAAATCAGGAGAATATCCTATCTCAAAATCAAAATTAATCAATTCTGAGTCCCAATCAATTTCATCATCAGTTTTGGGAATGGGACCTCCTAAAATATCCAACTTATTTTCATTAATATATTTTTTTAAACTTGAATCTAATAATTTATTAATTTCATCAACTTTAACAGCATTTCCATATTGTTTCTTGATTAAACCCATTGGAACAAAGCCTTTTCTAAAACCAGGAATTTTCGCAGTTTTAGAATAATTCTTTAATACTTCAATTACTTTACCCTCATAGTCCTTCTTTTCTATTTGAACTGAGATAATTCCTGAGACTGTATTGAGTTTATTTATAGATATTTTCATTAATGATAAAATTGGTTTGCGAAAATAGTATTTTTTTTACAGGTCTCAAAGATATTGAAAACCATTTATCAGATTAAACCTAACAACTTTGAAATAAAAGTAGTCGGGTTATCAGCATGAAGCCAATGACCAGCATTAGGTATTGAGATAACCTTAGAATTTGGAAAATATTTTAGTATAATATGATTATCAGAATCTAAGATATAGTTTGATTTTTCGCCCCTAAAAAAATATGTTAATTCATTAAATTTATTTGGGGATTTTATTTCTTCCCCAATAATATTTATGTTGTTTGAAAGGGATTTTAGATTAAACCTAAAATCTAATAGTCCTTCTTCTTTCCAATAAATATTTTTCATTATAAATTGTAAAACTCCGTTGTCAGTTATCCACTTTTCTAACTCTGATTTAATTTTTTTTCTGTTATCTAAAATATTAAAATCGATTTTTTTAATGGCGTCAATTATATACGAATGGTGTGCAGGATAGTATTTTGGAGAAGTATCAATAACAAATAGTTTTGAAACATGTTCAGGAAAATTTAAACTAAATTTCATTACTGTTTTACCTCCCATCGAATGGCCAATTAAAATTGGCTTTTTTATTTTGTAATAATTAATATAGTTATAAAGATCACCGCACATCAACTCATAATTAAATTCATCTGAGTGAAAACTTCTACCATGATTTCTTTGATCAATTAAGTGTATACAAAAATCTTGTTGAGATAATTTTTTAGCAACAGACATCCAATTGTCACCAGAACCTAAAAACCCATGTAATATTAATATGTGATTAACTGAATTTCCTAAAATTTTAGAATGAAGTAACATAGCGGTTAGGAAAGATGATAAAGATATTTTTTTATAGTTTCTTCCAATCCAAAATATAAACTTTCACCTATAAGTGCATGACCAATTGAAACCTCAATTAGATTTTCAATTCTATTTTTAAAAAATTTTATGTTGGACAATGACAGGTCATGGCCAGCGTTAATGCCAATTCCGTTTTTACTTATTTCATTTGCGCAAAGCATATATTTATTGATAACCTCATATTTTTTTTTTGCAAAGCCTTTTGCATATTCCTCAGTATATAATTCAACTCTATCAGGATTAATATTAATCACAGACTCCAATAGCTCAATTTTTGGATCTAAAAAGATTGAAGTTCTAATTTTATTTGATTTGAATTCATCAACTATTTCCTTTAAATATGCTTCATTTTTTATAGTATCCCAACCAGCGTTTGAGGTAAGTGCATTTATATCATCAGGAACTAAGGTAACCTGGGTTGGTTTAATCTCAGTAACCATTTTAACAAACTTGTCTATTGGGTTTCCTTCAATATTAAATTCTTTATATACTATTTCTTTTAATTCATAAACATCATTATATCTAATATGTCTTTCATCTGGCCTTGGGTGAACCGTAATACCATGTGCTCCAAAATTTTGTACATCTTTTGCAACATTGCAAACATTTGGGTAATCTCCACCTCTTGAATTTCTCAAAGTTGCAATTTTATTTATGTTTACGCTCAGACAGGTCATGAAGACTAAATGTAAAAATTTAAGGCAAAACTAATTTATTTTTAATTAATTTTGAAAATAATTTTTTCCTCTGTAAATAAATTTAAATTTTGAAAATAGCACTTTTTACAAAGCTCAATCCAAAGGAAAATAATAAGCATATATTTTCCGTAATAAGTAGTTTAAGAAAAGCTTCCATAGAATTTGAAATTAATTACCTTTCTTATGAGATATTAAAGAAAAACAAATCCATAATTATTGAAGAAAAAATCAAAACCTATACTAAAATTGATGAAACTTTTGATTTTGTATTAGCAATTGGTGGAGATGGAACTATACTTGAGTCAGCTAAATTAATTGGAAAAATGTCTACTCCTATTATTGGAATGAATAAAGGAAGACTTGGCTTTTTAGCAAATTCAAATACAGATGACATTAATCAAATATTGAGTAATATAAAGTTGTCAAAATTTCAAATTTCTGAAAGAACAATAATAAAGGGCATAGTAAATGGAATCGAATATAATGCCCTTAATGAAATTTCTGTTTCTAGAAAAAATACTACATCATTAATTACAATTGAGACAAAACTTAATCAACAATTTCTAAATACTTATTGGGCAGACGGATTGATAGTATCTACTCCGACCGGTTCAACAGGGTATTCATTAAGTTGTGGAGGACCGATAATCATGCCGGAGAGTAAAAATCTTGTTTTAACTCCGATAGCTCCACATAATTTAAATGCTAGGCCTTTGGTAATCCCCGATGATAAGGAAATCTCAATTTCAATTGAAAGTAGAGAAGACCAATATTTTATTTCAATAGATTCTGAAATAATATCGGCCAGTGTTAATTCAGAAATAGTAATCTCAAAAGCTAATCAAAAACTAAATATGGTAGAATTTGATGATAATAGCTTTATTAAATCCCTAAAGGATAAATTAATGTGGGGCAAAGATAAACGCACAAAACAATAATTTATAAACATAACAGTTATTTTAAAAAGTGATTTAGATGAAAAAATTATTCATATTTGTTATTGTATTTGTACAAGTTTTAGTTTCACATTGCCAGATTTATGAAATTGGGCTTACTTATGGAAAAACAAACTTTATTGGTGATATTGGAAATACACAATTTATTAATCCCTCAAATGACGGTCTAGGTTTTTTGATTAGATGGAACAGAAGCGCCCGACACTCATACAGGTTTTCATTCATAAATTCTTCGTTGTCGGGTGATGATTTAAAATCAAAAGATTCAAGGCGCATTGAAAGAGGATATAATTTTTCTTCTAACATTAATGAATTCTCATTAGGTATGGAGTTTAATTTTTTAAACTACGATCTTCATACTACATTTGATAAATTTACTCATTACTTTTATACTGGAATTTCTTATACATCTTTTGACAAACAAACACTTGAAAATGGATATATAAATAATCTAGATAAAGTTGATTCTTCACTTGGTATTCCAATTATAATTGGAGCTAAATATCGAGTAGAAAATAGTTTTATTCTTTCTTTTGAGATTGGAGCAAGATATAAATTTACTGATAAAATAGATGGAAATATTTTAAATTCAGAGGAAATAAGTTATAATTTTGGAAATATTAATAATAACGATTGGTACATGTTCACTGGTTTTAACATCACCTACACATTTGGCAGAAAACCTTGTTATTGCAATATAGATTAATGGATATTAAACAGATTGATAGTAAAAAAATACCAAAACATATTGCTGTAATTATGGATGGTAATGGACGATGGGCAAGAAAAAGAGGGCTTAAAAGAGAGTTTGGGCATAGAGAGGGTAAAAAAGCAGTAAAAAAAATTGTTGAGGCATGTGCTGAGCTCAAGATTCCAAATTTAACATTATTTGCTTTTTCAACAGAGAATTGGAAAAGACCAAAACTTGAAATTGATTTTTTGATGAAATTGTTATTTCTTTCTCTAAAAGATGAGTTAAACAATCTTAATAAGAATAATATAAAATTTAGCACAATTGGTTTTATTGAAAAACTACCAAAAAGCATTTATGATTTTTTAAATAAGGTTAAAAGTGACACCAAACACAATACAAGGATGAACCTTACTCTTGCACTTAACTACGGAGGAAGAAATGAGATTGTGGATGTAGTTAAAAGTATTTCTGATAAAGTTAAAAATAATATAATTTCTTTAAAAAAAATTGATGAATCGCTAATAAATAGCCATCTTTACACCAGCAATTTGCCAGAAGTTGATCTACTGATAAGAACAAGTGGTGAGAAACGAGTCAGTAATTTTTTACTTTGGCAAATAGCATACTCTGAGCTATATTTTACAAAAATTTTATGGCCAGATTTTAATAAAAAAGATTTATTTAAAGCTATATTAAGTTATCAGAAAAGAGAAAGAAGATTTGGAAAAACCAGTGAACAAATTTAAAATGAATAAATATTTCTGCTTGCTTTCTTGTTTGTTTTGTTTTTTACTAAATCAGTCTATCAGTTCACAAAATAATATTGAAAGATATAATATAGGCGATATAACTGTTACTGGTAATACATCTTTCAGTCCACTGACCATTATTACTTTTTCAGGATTAAAAAAAGGAGATGCAATTGATGTCCCTGGTGAAAAACTTAGCAGTGCTGTAAAGAAATTGTGGAAATCTAATTTATTTAGTTCAGTAAATATTTTTAGGACTAATGTTAAGGATGGAGTCATTGATTTAGAAATTGAATTATATGATCTTCCTGAGCTTAATGAACTAAAAGTTGAGGGTATTAAAAAAAGAAAGATCGAGGAGCTCATTAAAGAAAATAAATTACAAGTAGGTGTAAAAGTTACGGAAAACCTAATAACAACAACAAAAAATTATTTAGAAAATAAATATCGCAAAAAGGGTTATTTAAATGCAAGTGTTTACATCAAAACCAAAAAAATTTCTGATAGTACCAATAAATCTAAAGTAAATATGTCAATATTAATTGATAAAGGTGAAAAAATAAAAATCAATAAAATAGAATTTATAGGCGCAGAAAAATTAAAATTAAAAGTGCTTGAGAAAGCAATGAAAAATACAAAAAGAAAAAAATTTTATAGAATCTTTAAAAGATCTAAGTATGTATATGATGATTTTAGAGATGACCTTTCAAGTTTAATAGATAAATATAAAGAAAACGGGTATAGAGATGCAAGAATTATTTCAGATACAATTTTAAAAAATGGGAATGACATAAATGTTCAGATCAAGTTGGTGGAGGGATCTAAATATACGTTTGGGCGAATTGAGTATCTTGGAAACAGTATTTACACTGATAAACAGTTAAATCAAATTTTAAAAATTAGGGAGGGAGATACATACAATGGTATTGAGCTAGAGAAAGGTATTGCTGACCGTTCAGACCCTGATGCTAATGATTTAAGTAACCTATATCAAAATAATGGATATTTGTTTTCATCCATAACTCCTGTTGAGGTAAATGCTGATGGTAATGTTATTGACTTAGAAATTAGAATAAACGAAGGTAAACCTGCGTATTTCAATAAAATTTCTGTAGTAGGAAATAACAAAACTAATGATCATGTTATTTACAGAGAAATCAGAACAAGACCAGGTCAGCTTTACAGTAAAGCAAATGTTTTTAGATCACTTCGTGAATTAGGTCAATTAGGCTTCTTTGATCCTCAATTAATTTCGCCTGATTTCAAAAATATTAATCCAACAGCTGGCACAGTTGACTTAGAATATTCACTTGTTGAAACTGGCTCAAGTCAAATTGAGCTACAAGGTGGTTATGGTGGTGGAGGATTTATCGGTACCATTGGACTTTCTTTTAATAATTTTTCAATTAAAGATATTTTTAAAAAAGAAGCATACAAACCAATCCCAATGGGAGATGGTCAAAGACTAGCTTTAAGACTTCAAGCAAGTAGATTTTACACTGTAAATAGTTTTAATTTTACTGAACCATGGCTGGGTGGTAAAAGACCTGTTCAATTTTCTGTTCAATTGTCCCAAACCAAACAATTTATGTTTAATCCATATAACTATACTGCTGATAAGTCCAGATATTTCAACATTAGTGGTCTTTCAATTGGATTAGCTAAAAGATTACTGAAGCCTGATGATTATTTTACTCTGTCCCAATTTATTGGATTTCAATATTATGATTTAAATGACTATAATACAGGTCTTTTCACTTTTGGGAATGGTTCATCAAACAATTTATCATATACAGTTGCCCTAAGTAGAAACAATACATTCACTGACCCAATATATCCAACTGGAGGCTCTAATTTCACAATATCAGCTAAATTCACCTTACCATATTCTGCATTTAATAATATTGATTATGAATCTTTGAAAAATGAACGTGAACAATTAGTAGAAGAGTTAGCGTTAAATCCTGCAAATTTAAGTGCGTCAGATAGAATTGCAGAAATCGATCAGCAAAGATATAAGTGGTTAGAGTTTTATAAAATTAAATTTAAAGGAGAATGGTATACTGCAATCACCAAGAAACTGGTACTTAGACCATCATTTGAATTTGGATTTTTAGGTGCATATAATAATGCCCGTGGAATTATTCCGTTTGAAAGGTTTTTCTTGGGGGGAGATGGAATGGGAATGTATAATTTAGATGGTCGGGAGAATATACCACTCAGAGGTTACCCAAACCAGTCTCTATCAGCTCAGGATGGGGGCTCTATCTATAATAAATATTCTCTTGAACTTAGATACCCAATTAGTCTGGGACAGCAAGCTAAGATTTTTGCGTTAACATTTATTGAGGGTGGGGCATCATATAATAACTTTAGAGATTTTAATCCATTCCTCTTAAAAAGATCCGCTGGAATAGGTATTAGACTATTTATGCCTCAATTTGGACTATTAGGAATTGATTTTGGTCACGGTTTTGATCCTGTCCCTGGTCAAAGTAACAAACACGGTTGGGAAACACACTTTATTTTTGGACAAAATTTTTAGAAAATATCAAAATGAAAAAAACATTAATAATTGTACTTTGTCTTTTTGTCAACATATCTTTATCACAAAGGGGGCTAAAGATGGCATATATCGATACCGAATATATACTTGAAAATATTTCTGAATACAACGATATTTCAAATCAGCTTGAAAAAAAAGCAAATGAATGGAAAAATGAAATTGAAAAAAAATCAAAAGAAATTGAAGCTATGAAAAATGCTTTAAATGCTGAAAGAATTCTATTGACTAGTGAATTAATACAAGATTTAGAAGAGGATATAAAATTCGAAGAGGAATCGCTCATAGAATATCAGCAAAAAAGATTTGGATACAATGGTGACTACTATATTCAAAAACAACAACTCATACAACCCCTACAAGATCAAATTTTTAACGCGGTTAGAAAAATTGCGGAAAACAGAGACTATGATTTTATTTTTGATAAATCTGCTGATTTTGTTATGATATATTTAAATAAAAGATATAATATTAGTGACCTTGTAATTAGGGAAATAAAAAAAATTAACAAAAAAAATAACTCACAATAAATAATAAAAAATTAAAAGATTATTAACTTTACATAAATAAATAAAATATGAAAAAACTTATTATTGCTTCATTATTACTAACTACTTTAATATCATTTCCAACTCTTGCTCAATCAAAGGTAGCACATGTTAATACGCAAGAAATTTTTGTTCTTATGCCAGGCGCACAAGCAGCTGAAAAAGAGCTTTCTGAAATGAGAAAAGCTTTTGAAGAAGAATTTGCTGTTTATCAAAAAGAACTTGAAGGTAAACAAACTGCTCTAATAAAAGCGCAACAAAGTGGTAATAGTGGTACTGTTGAAACATTACAAAAAGATTTGCAACAATTCTTGAATACTGTAAGAGAGAGAGAAGTTGCAATACAACAGGAATTACAGCAAAAAGAATTTGATTTGCTTCAGCCAGTAAATGAGGAGCTATTAAAAGCAATTGAATCAGTTGCTGAAAGTATGGATTTAGAGTATGTTTTTCAAAATCCCACAAATGGATTACTTGTTGCTCGCGGTTCTGATATCACTGAGAATGTTAAAGAGAAACTTGGATTATAGTCAAGTATGAAAAAAAACTTCTATTTAATTTTATGTTTTTTTCTAATATTAGTTGAGAGCGTTAACTCTCAAACTAAAGTTGCACACGTAGATACCTATGAGTTAATTACTAATATGCCTGAGATGTTAGCTGTACAGGAAGAGCTTAACTCCTACTCTAAAGAAAAAGAAGCTGAAATAAGGCTCATGGAAGCCGAAATAAGAAGCATTTCTGACAAATATTCAGACGATGTAATGAATGTAAGTCAAGAAGAAAATGAAAAGAGACAGAAGGAAATTCAGGTTATGCAGGAAAATATCAGGTTATTTACAAATCAAATAGTCAAAGAACTTCAAGAAAAAGAAAGAAGCTTAACTGAGCCTATTCTTGAAAAAGTTATTAGTGTAATAAAAGAAGTAGGAAAAGAGAATGGATATGACTATGTACTTGATTCATCTAAAAATCAAGGTGTAATCCTTGCTGATGGCGATGACTTAATGGAAAAAGTAAAAATTAAATTAGGATTTTAAAACGTCCTTGAGTTTACAAAAATTTTAATTTTTAAAAATGTCTCGTTCTATAGGAATTTTCGATTCTGGAATTGGTGGTTTATCAATTCTTAAAAGTCTTGCCGGAAAAGCCGCAAATGAAAACTATATTTATTTAGCTGATAATAAAAATTGCCCTTACGGTAATAAATCTGAAATTGAAATTTCAAAATTAAGTATTAAAAATTGTGAAAAGCTAATCGAGCTAAATTGTAAAATGATTATTGTTGCATGTAATACAGCTACAACAAACTCAATAAATATTTTAAGAAAGCAATTTGATGTCCCAATTATTGGTATTGAGCCAGGAATCAAACCTGCAATAAATTATACAAAAACTAAAAATATTGGAGTACTTGCAACAAATAAAACATTGAGCAGCAAACTCTTCAATGAAAATCTACTTACCAACAATATGAACAAAATAAATGTTCATGAACAAATTGGTCATGATTTGGTTGAGCTAATCGAAGATGGAATTGAAAATGAAGAAAAACTTAATGAATATATAAATAAATACCTGAATAATATGATTGAGAATAAAATTGATTGTCTTGTTTTAGGTTGTACTCACTATAATTTTATTGAAAATAATATTAAACATATTTTAGGACCAAATATTAAAATAATTGATACTGTTTCACCGGTGGTGAATCACGTAATAAATAAATTAAGCGAATTAAATATTCAAAATACTTCCAGCAATTTTGGTTCAACTATAATATATTACAATGGAAATAAACCAAACAAAAAATATTTGAATCCTAATTATAAAATTATTTTTGATGATTTTTAAATCATTTAATCCAAGGACAATTGCAGTCATATCTTGTTTTACGGCACCCAAAGTTAAATCCTAGGGTTAGTTGATGGTATCCACCATTATCAAAAACAATTGAATTAGACTGATAGGAATATGTGTAAGCAAAAACAAAACCCTCAAACTCTAAACCAATAAGAGGGGTAATATATTTTAGTTTTTGAGTTTTTATTTGATCCTGAGAATCTAAAAATTCAGCTCCGTCAAAACTATTTCTGTAAGAAATTCCTGCCCAAAGCCTTCCAAAATCTGTTTCTCTGTATACTTTTAAATTTGCATCTAAAAAGGTTTCTTTAGTGCCATCTTTGTGAGCGAACATGAAAGAAGGTTCAAAGTTCCACTGATTTGTATTATCAGTAAATAAATAACCTGTTGAGAAAAGATATGTTCTAAGATTATTGTAACTAAGACCTTGCTCATTAAAATTTATTCCGTCATTATTTAATAAGTTTTTTATTGAGGCATGAGCGTAAAAGTCTAAATACTGATATGAAAAACCAAAATCAATATTGAAATCTGTAGCACTTTGCTCAACACCTGAAATTAGTGGATCAAAACCTGCATTTAAAAAGGATGATTCATCTAGCTTATACTGAATTAGACCAGCACTAAGCCCAAAAGATAGCATATTCAAATCCAACTCACTTCTTGAAAATAAAATATGATGTGCATACGTAAAATATGCGCCTGACTGTGAGTGATAACCATTTTCATCATTAAATATTATAGAACCTAAAGCAGATCTACTTTCTCCCAGTCTTCCATTTATACTTAAAGTTTGTAGATTTGGTGATTTATCTTGGTCCATCCATTGTTTTCTACCTGTAAACCTGAGTTTTGTACAATTTGAAACACCAGCCATAGATGGAAATAACAAATAAAAATTATCAGATAAATAATCAGAATATATTGGAAGACCCTCTTGTGAGGTTGTTTTATTACAAAAAAATATAGTTATTAAAAATGTTACAATAATTTTATTGATTCTCATAACTTAAAATGTTTCGGTTTTATAATAGTAAACCGACCAAATATATAAATTTTAATAGACATAACCTTCTAATAGTTTCTTGAAACAAGCATATTTCCTATTTTTGCATAAAAGATTTAAAATAAATGGAATTCAAAGTCAAGATACAAAGGACTCACAATAAGTTTATAAATAAATTTGAAATTAATCAATTTATTACTAATCATGTGAGTTATGAATATAACAATATTGATGAGGCAAAAAACTCCAAGTTAGTCCAAAAACTTTTTTACCTACCTTTTGTCAAAAAAGTGTATCTCACCCCTTCATTTATTTCCATTGAAAGATTTAATATAGTAGAATGGGCTGAGGTTGAAAATGAAGTTAAGGATTTAATTGAGGATTACTTAAATAATAAACTAGATGTAATAAGTGCAAATAAAATTGCAGGAGTTAATCCAATTTCAATTTACACTGAGAGTACTCCAAATCCATCTGTTTTAAAATTTGTTTCAAGTAAATTAATCGTTGACGAAAATTTAGAATTTAATAATATTGATGAAGCAAAAGAAGTTGACTTTGTAAAAAAATTATTTGGATTTCCGTTTGTAAAAAGTGTTTACCTAAGTAAAAATTTTATATCAATAACAAAATATGATATTAAAGATTGGGGGGAAATAACATCAGAGCTCAGAATATTTATAAAAAACTATCTTGAAAATAATAAAATTGAAATTAATAAAGTTCAAAAAATTCAAACAGAAATTAAACTAGATAGCACTTCCAAAGAGATAATTTCTATTTTAGACGAATATATAAAGCCTGCTGTAAGCTCAGACGGAGGTAATATTTTGTTTGAATCATATAACCCCAAGAAGAAGTTGGTTAAAGTTATTTTACAGGGTGCATGTAGTGGTTGCCCTTCATCAACGATAACTTTAAAAAATGGAATTGAAAATATGCTAAAGGAAATGCTTTCTGGAAAAGTCGAAGTAGTTGAAGCAATTAATGGTTAAAAATTAACGCTATAATTTCATGAAAAAAAAAGTTTTGTTAGTTTTTACTTTTGTGTCAATTATATATTCTTGCAACTTTACTTCAAATATGAAAAACGGAAATAATTTAATAAATGAAACTAGTCCATATCTCTTACAACATGCACAAAATCCTGTAAATTGGAGTCCCTGGGAAAATAAGTACTTAGAAAAGGCCATCAGTGAGAACAAGTTAATCGTAGTAAGTATTGGATATGCTTCATGCCACTGGTGTCATGTTATGGAGCGAGAAAGTTTTCAAGATTCATTAGTTGCTAAATTAATGAATGATAAATTTATTTCGATAAAAGTTGATCGCGAAGAAAGGCCAGATATAGATCAAATTTATATGAATGCAATCCAACTAATGACAGGAAGCGGAGGGTGGCCACTTAACGTTATTACACTTCCAAATGGAAAGCCCATTTGGGGTGGGACATATTTTTCAAAAGAACAATGGCTTACTGCACTAAATCAAATATCGGATCTCTACGAAAAAGAGCTGAAAAAATTTATCGAATATGCGGATAGGGTTCAGCAGGGGCTAAACAGTTTTAATTTTATTGAACCTAATGAGAAAGACTTAGATTCAATTTCTTTAGTTAATTATTCAAATAAACTATTAAGTCAAATGGATTACAAATTAGGTGGTTTAAAAGGAAGTCCAAAATTCATGATGCCAAATAACCTCAATTTTTTACTAAGATATTCCGTTCAAGAAAACAATAAAATTGCTGAGGAAGTAGTGTTAAAAACTCTGAAAAATATGGCTTATGGGGGGATTTTTGACCATGTTGATGGAGGATTTTCAAGATACTCTACAGACGAAAAATGGCATATACCTCATTTTGAGAAAATGCTTTACGATAATGGTCAGTTAATGAGTATTTATTCAAAAGGATACAAGCACAAAAAGGAAGAACTATTCAAAAATGTCGTGTATAGAATACATGATTTTATTAAGCTTGAACTGAAAAATGAAGCAGGTGGTTTCTACTCATCTTTAGATGCTGATAGCAAAGTTGAAAAAAATTTATATGTTGAGGGTGAATATTACACATGGGATATCAATGAGCTTAAGGGTATAATTTTAGAAAATTTTGATTTATTTTCAGAATATTACAATATTAATGAATATGGTTATTGGGAAAATGAGAATAAATACGTTTTAATAAAAAATATGTCCGATAAAAGATTTATGAAACTTCATAATTTATCTAAGCTTAACTTCGAAGAAATGAAATCTTATTGGATAAATAATTTAAAGAAAGCACGAAAAAATAAAATTAAACCTTCGTTAGATTATAAGATAATCACCTCATGGAATGGAATCATGATTAGCGGATATGTTGAGGCATACAAAGCATTCAATGATAGCTTGTTTAAGAATGAAGCAATTCAGGCTGGTGAGTTTATTTACTCCAAATTAAGAAAAAAAGATGGAGGACTTTTTCATAATTATGTGAATGGCAAAAGTAAAATTAACGGTTACCTTGAAGACTATGCTAGCATAATACAAGCAAGTTTAGATATATATGAGATTACGCTTGAACAAATTTGGATAGAAAGAGCATTAGAGTTGACAGAATATGTTTTAGAAAAGTTTTCAGACTCAAAATCTCCATTGCTTTATTTTACTTCATCAGATGATGATGATTTAATTTCTAGATCCTTAGAATTTAGAGATAATGTAATTCCTTCTAGTAATTCAATAATGGCTAAGAATTTATTTAAACTATATCACTACTTTGACCGTAAAGAATTTTATGATAAATCAAAAGATATGGCGTTAGCTGTTAGTTTTGAGTTTGATGATTACCCCAGTGGATATTCAAATTGGTTCGATCTTTTATATAACTTTAAATCAAACTATTATGAAGTAGCTATTTTAGGAAATGAAGCTGTTGAAAAGTCAAATTTAATTAACCTAAAATATCTACCCAACAAACTAATTGTTGGTTCAAATACAAAAAATGACTTACCTCTTTTAAAAAATAGATTTGTTGAGGGAAAAACACTAATTTATGTTTGTGTAAATAAAACTTGTAAACTTCCAACAGAAAATACTAGCGAATCAATTACTATGATTAAATTTTAAATCTTTTTCCAGAAAAATCTTTGATATAATTTGCAGAAAAGTTAGAAATATCAATAAAATTCCTGTTAATATATTTTTTATAAGATAAAACAGCCATATGTTTAGATGATGGTAGTATAAGAGGAGAATAAATAGCATTATCGCTTGAAATATATTTTTTTATTTTTTCATTACAATTTCCAACAAAGTATGTTTTAGAATTATTTAAGAAATCTGAGAATGAAGTAGAATTTAAAATCATGATGTCAGTTTGCTTTATTCTTGTGGTTTCTTTTTTGGATGCCTTAAACACAGAAAAGTAAATTTCATCACGTCGAGCATCCATCGCTGAAATTATATAACAATTTTTATCGGAAACTGATTCTGCTAATATTCTCATAGTATCTAATGATATCATTGGAATATTTAAAGCGAAGCAAAATCCCTTAGCAGCGGAAATACCTATTCTTAAACCAGTATATGAGCCTGGGCCCTGAGATACTGAAACAGCAGAAAGTTCTGATGGCTTTAAATTTGTTTTTTTGAACAATCTATCAATAAATACATGCAAAAATTTTGAATGGGAATATTCCTCAAATATTTTTTCTTCAGTAGATATTATTTTGCCGCTAGACGAAATTGATACAGAACAGTTATGACTTGAAGTTTCAATATTTAGAACTAATGCCATTTAATCAATTTTTATCAAGATAAAAATCTAAAACTTTAGTTTTAAAAATAAAGTCATACTTGGAATTTATCAAAGCAGATTTTGAATTCAATAAGCTAAGTCTTGACTGCTCAAAGTCAAAGGAGTTTAAGGCTCCCAAATTATATCTTTCCATTGCGTTGTTGAAGGCAAGTTCTTGCGCTTCCATTGAAATTATCGCTGATTGGTAAGCTTTTAAAGCAGCTTTTGCATCTGTAAATGCTCTGATGATTGTTGACTCTAGATTTAATTTTACTTGAGCAAGGGCAAGATCAGTAATTTCTTCTTGAAGAATTGATTTATTTACAGAAGATCTGGTTTGATTTCTGTTAAAAATTGGGATTGCTATATTCATATTGACTGAATGACCCTTATTATCATTAATTTGATTGAAAAAACTATCATCTTGGCTAAGATTAGAAAAGTTCGCTGAGGCATTGAAACCATACCCCATTGATATATTTGGCAGATAAAAACTCTTTGAAATTTTTGTATTTAATTGAGCTAACTCAATATCACTTTGAGCAATTTTTATCTCATTTCTATTTTGTAATGCATATTCTAAAATCGGAGACACATCATCATATATTAAACTTTCAGATGGCGTATCAACTTCAATTATTTCTATATCAAAATTATTGTATGGTACTTGTAAGAGCTGTGATAAGTTTAGTAGTGAAAGATCATGATTGTTTTCAGCAATTGTAACATTTTGTAAATCTCTACTGTAATTGGCTTTTGCATCTAATAAGCTTGATATTGGTTCTGTTCCAGCATCAACTAATAATTTAATTTTATCAACTTGCAACTTTGAAAATTTAAGCTGAGATAAAGCCAAATCTAAATTTTCCTTATTAAATAATACATTTAAATATAAATTGGCAATATTTAAAGAAATATCATCTTTAAGCCTCTCTAGCTCATACTGACTTCTTTGAAAATTTATTTTACTTTGATTTAATAAATTTATATTTCTAAAACCATTAAATATATTTTGCGAAAAACCTACTCCTAATGATGTTGAATAAAACTCTCTATCAACAAACTCTCCAGCATAAAGTTCAATGTTACCATAGCTTGCACCACCACTAATATTAGAACTAATCGACGGTAAAAAATTTCCTTTGGCACTAATGATATCCTCCTTAGATGATAATAAGCTACTTTTGGCCTGCACTATTGTAATATTATTTTCAAGCGCATAATCAATGCACTGTTCAAGATTCCATAATTTATCCTGACTAACCAAAATATTCATATTGAATACAATTAGGAAAAATATTTTTAATTTATAACTCATATTTAAAATTTAATCTTCAAATTCCTCAGCATTTTCGTCCTGGCGTTCCCTAACTTCTTCATCACTCTCTTCCTCAACATTATTCCAAACTTTAATTTTGTCATTAATTGAAACTCCACTAAGGATTTCAACATATATTCCATCTGAAAGACCAACTTCAACCTCCCTAATGTCATATACTCCATCATCAACTAAAATTTCTACAAATGGCTTCTCAGTTATCCTATTAAATTGAAGTAATGATTCGTTTATACATAAAACACTGTCTTTTTGCCCAATATTTATAATAGCATTAGCACTATACCCAGCTCTTATATTAATATCTTTTGGTATAGTAACATCTGCTTTTATTTTAAATTGAACAGCTCCACCTTGCTCAGTCCCCTTTGGTGCAACAAAAATTAATTTCGCCTCAAATTCTCTTTTCTCTATTGCTCCTAAAATGACCTTAATCAATTCTCCCTCTTTAAGTTTTGAAACTTCAGTCTCATCAACCTGCCCCTCAAAAATCATTTTTGTCATATCTGCCAGAGTTGCAATGGTCACACCTGAATTAAAATTATTACTTTCAATTACTTGATCTCCTTCTCTAACCGGGATTTCCAAAATAGTTCCGGAAATTTGAGCAAGAACATTTGTGTTTGCAGAAGATCCACCTGTTAAAGTACCTTTTTTAATGATTTTGTAGTCATTTTGAGCCTGTTTATAGGTCTCTCTCGATTGTTCCATTGCAAGTTGACTATTTTCAAATTCCAATTGCGATATAACGCCTTTTTCAAATAATTTTTTATTTCTGTCAAAAATTGATTTGGCATTATTGTAGGATAATTTTGCAGAGTTTATTCTACTTTTTGCATTAATAAGAGATTGTTCATTAGGAACTACTCTGATATTTGCAATTAAGTCACCTTTATTTACTAAATCACCTTCTTCAACATAAATTTTATCAATAATACCACTTACCTGAGGTTTTAATTGAATTTCATCTTCTGGATTTAATTTACCTGTAGCTATAACCTCTTTCTTAATTGATGTGTATACAGGTAGCTCAGTTTTATAGTCAATTATTGAGCTTGAATTGGCTTTTCTAAAGTAATTAAGTACTGATAGTAAAGAAACTACTATAACTACAATTACAAAATATTTTAATGCTTTTTTCATATTAATTTAATTTATTCTTCTCTTAATGCATCAATTGGTTTAATACTTGTTGCCCTATTAGCAGGAATTAGACCTATTAGTGATCCAAAAATCACTAAAATAATCAACGCAACAAAAACGACAAAAATTGGTACTGAAGCATTAATTAAAATTGAATCAGGACCACTCCCAAACGCTTTATCCATTGCCATCAAAATCCAACCACCAGTAATAATTCCAAAAATTCCTGCAATTATAGTTAAAAAAACTGATTCTAATACAATTTGTCTTTTAATTTCGAAGGGGGTGGCTCCAATTGCCCTTCTTATTCCGATTTCTTTAGTTCTCTCTTTCACCGTGATCAATAGAATATTGCCAATTGCGAATACGCCAGCAATTAATGTTGCTATTCCTACAAACCAGGTCAAAAATTGCATACCCATTAAAAAACCTTCAAATCTATCAAATAGTTCACCCAAATTAAAACTTCCAAATGCTCTATCATCATCGGGATGAACAAAATTTAAGTTTTTTAATACTAATTTTACATCACTTTCAATTTGCCTGATATTATATCCATCTTCACCGGTAACAGTTATCCATCCTATATTATCGCCCTGATTATATACTTTTTGAAAAGTAGAAAATGGAATATGAAGCTGTCCTCCAAAATCAAAATCTCCCTGCTTAAATACACCGATTACCTTGTAGCCAATTTCGTTAATTCTAATAAATTCACCTACAGCGTCTTGATTGACATCAAAAAGCTGCTTATATACATCATCTGAGATGACTACGACTTTTTTTATTCCATCTATATCTGATTGATTGATAAATCTTCCATTTAATAAATTTTTCTTCTGAATTTTATCTAAAAGAGGAAAATCCCCGGTGACAGTAAAGCTTCCATATTGAACACCTTTTAAAACCTGAGCATCTCTTGCATTTCTAGGTAACAAAAATTTAATCCCTTTAACCTGATTTTTAATCTTTTCTAAATGAGAAAACTTTAGTCTTGGAAATCTGCCTTCTTGATATCCCTTAAATGGCTTACTTGTTGATTGCCCCCATATAAATACACTATTTGTTGCATAATCTCCAAACTGGACACTAAATTTATTTTCAATCCCCTTTGCCGATCCCAATAAACCAATTAAAAGTAAAACTCCCCACCAGACTCCAATCATTGTAATAAATGTTCTAAGCTTATTTTTTGTTAAACTTTCATTTAATTCTTGCCAAGTATCCTTATCAAATAAAAATCTAAAAATATTATTCATCTCTAAGAGCTGTTATAGGTTTTATACTTGCCGCTCTTTTTGCAGGAATGTATCCAGCAATAGTTCCGGCTATTATCAATGTTATCGTTGCTGATAAAACAAGAGTTGAACTTACATTAGGATCTGTGATCCAATAATCTTCTAAGTTAAAACTATTCAATATCAAGCTTCCAAATAAAAGACCTAAATATCCTGCCATAGAAGTAACTAATATTGATTCAAAAATTATTAAGGAAATTATAGATTTTGGAGGTGCTCCCAATGCCTTTCTTATACCAATTTCCTTTGTTCTTTCTTTAACAATAAAGATCATAATATTACTAATTCCAACAATACCAGCTACCAAAGTCCCTAATCCAATTATCAATACAAGAATTGCTAAAATGCTGTTAAATTGAGTAATCTCTTGATTTTCTTTTGCTCTATTTTGTAATCTAATGGCTGACTGATCATCACTTGCAACAAAGAAAACGTCTTTAATTTTTCTTACAAGCTTATTACCAAATTTAATTGCTTCATTTTCGGTAAGAGTTTGATTGTAAGTTAAATTAATTTGATCAATGTAGTCATTATTACCAAATATTTTTTGTGCTGTTGTAATTGGCATATAAATGATTCTTTCTTCATTACTATCTGAACCCTCAGTCCTTTCCACAAATACACCCACAACTTTAAATTTGATCTTATTTAAATCGATATACTTTCCAATAGGATTAATATCCCCAAATAAATCTTTTGACACCAAATTTCCAATAACAATATTTTTTGTGTGATTTTTCAAATCAAGAAGATTAATAAATCTACCTACCTTAATTTCAGACCTCTCAATAAATTGATGTTCTGGATTAACTGCTCTTACTGTATAATTATTTTTTTCGGTTCCGTAAGAAGCTGTTACATTTTTGTATATTCTACCGCTAATAAATTCAATTTCATTAGAAAATTCGTCTTTAATTATTTCATACAATTTATTGTCAAATTGAATTTTTCTTCCAGTTTGGTATCCTTCGACCGCTTTAGAGGTTCTACCAGAGTATATAAAAATTGAATTATTAGCATCACCCCCAAACTCATTTTCAAAAGTATTTTGAAATCCGTTAGCTATACCAAACAAAATTGTAAATAACATTATAGCGAAAGCAACTGTAAAACCAGAAAGAAGAGTTCTTAGTTTATTCTTATTTAAACTTTGAAATACTTCTCTAAAAAAGCCATAATCAGGCATATTATAATTTATTTTGTTTGATTTTTTTATCCTCAGTAATGATACCATCCTTAAGCCTTACTATTCTCTTACACATCAATGAAATATCTTCCTCGTGTGTTACAATTAAAATAGTTTTTCCTTCATCGTTTAACTTTTGAAGAAACTTCATTATCTCTTGAGATGTGGTTGAGTCCAAAGCACCTGTTGGCTCATCTGCTAATATTAATTTTGGATTTGAAGCTAAAGCTCTTGCTATAGCCACTCGTTGTTTCTGACCCCCAGAAAGTTCATTTGGAAGGTGAGATGACCAATCCGCAAGCCCTACTTTTTGAAGATGAAACATTGCTTTTTGTTGCCTTTCTTTTCTGTTTAAACCTTGATAGTATAAAGGCAATGCAACATTTTCAAGGGCATTTTTGAAATTTATCAAATTAAAAGACTGAAAGACAAAACCTAAGAATTTATTTCTGTACTGAGCAGCTTTCTTTTCACTTAAACCCTTAATTTGGATACCATCTAAATTATAATCACCAGAATCTAATTCATCAAGAATTCCGATAATATTTAAAAGGGTTGATTTACCAGATCCTGATGACCCCATTATTGCTATCATTTCTCCCTTCTTAACTGATAAATTTATTCCCTTCAACACATGTAAAGTAGAATCACCAATTTTGTAAGATTTGTTAAGCTTTTTGATTTCTAACATCAACCCTTTTTTTGCACATACAAAGATTAAAAAAAGATGGATAAATGATGTTAATTAGTTGTTAAAACAAAAAAACATTAATGAATGATTAGATCAAGTGAGTATGATTAAATGATTTATTTTTTAAAACGATTATAAACAAAAATAATCATAAAAAAAACTAATAAATATGGTAAAAAGGCGAGGTACATGATTCCATTATTTATGCCTTCAGCAATATTTGGATCATCACTGGATTCTAATACAGCCCTGCACATTGCACACTGAGTGTAAGAATAGTTGTAGAAAATAAAAAGAATAAGAGTTAATTTACTTTTCATTTTAATTGTAATATGGGGCTATCATCAAATAAACTATTACGCCAGTTACAGCAACATAAAGCCAAATAGGAAAAGTGATTTTTGATATTTTTTTATGTTTTTCAAAATCCCCAGTAATAGCCCTAACATATGAAATTAATACAAATGGGATTACAGTAATAGATAACAATATATGACTTACTAAAATAAAATAATAGATTAAGGCAATTGCTCCAGTTCCTCTAAATTTAGTAGGATCTGTTGTAATATGATAAGCAATATACATGACTAAAAAACACAAAGAAAGAGCTATACATATTTTAATTAAATTTTCATGTACACGTCTATTTCCATTTTTTATATAATAAACCGCAACTACTAAAAGAATTGCCGTAATAGCGTTAATTGTTGCATATATTGGTGGCAAAAACTTCAATGGGCTAGCTAAAGGCAGGTTTTCAAATAATATGATTGGGTCCAAATTTGGAGCTCTTAAATCAAATATAATTTTATCCTGAGTCCATTTAGTAAATAGTAATAGTGCAACAACAATTGGTACTAAAATTGACACCATAATTGTGAGCTTATTATATAATTTAACTTTACTCATTTAATAATTTTAATATATCTTCTTTTAATATTGAAATTTCTTCTGATTCACCATTTGAATCAAGCTTTTCTATATGATTTACAGATCCTCTATAGTATATCTTTGGATTCCCAAATTCGTCTTTTCTACATCTAAGATATCCATCTTTATCAACAAGTGCAAAATAGCCAGAATGCTCAAAACCATCAATAAAATTTTCACCTGCAGCAGTATATAAATTAAAACCTTCGTTAGCCAGTTTATAAGTTTTTTCTCTATCCCCAGTCATAAGGTGCCAATTCGGATTTGTAATACCATTATCTTTTTGATATTTTTTTAGTATATCCACAGTATCGAATTCTGGATTAATAGAAAAAGAAGCTACTCCAAAATTTGAATATGCGGTAAAGCTGTTTTGTATGTGGACTAGATTAGTATTCATAATCGGGCAAATTGTTGTACAAGTCGTAAAAAAAAATTCAACAATGTGAACCTTCCCCTGAAATTCCTTGTTTGTAATAATTTTTCCATTTTGATTTAAGAATTCGAAGTTTGGTACTTTCTTCCTCTTGCCATTTACAATTAAAAAAGATAGAGAATCAGATTTATTTTTAAAATTATCTACTTTTAAACTTCTGCTCTCGCTTCTACTTATATCATCACTTTTCATTCTTTCAATAATCTTTGGAACAAAAACTAAACCAAAAACCAATGCCATAAAAAAATACAATATGTAACGTTTATCAATTTTCATTTATCTATGTTATCCAATCTTCTAATATTTGAATTAAATTTTCCCTTTCTTTTTTGTCTATATTCTGTAAATAAAATTCTTACGTCATCATTCATTTTATTTTTAATTTCTGACACTTTTATAGAATTATAGGAGTATAATCCATAAATTTTTTTGTTATTAATAATTTCTTCATCTTCACGATCATCAATCCTTCCCCTTTGATTTCTATTTTTATCAACTATATAAACTTGACTAATATAATTTGTTGAATCAAGCGTTTTTGATGATTTAAAAGAATTAAAAAACTGCTTAATTGTCTTATCATCTGCCTTTGCAAAGTACCAATATTTCAATTCATCTGTTTTTAATAATTCATTTTTTACTTCTTCGAGGGATTTAAATGATCCCGAACTACTAATTGTTAAAATTTGAAATTTTTTAAATCCTTTAAACTTATCATATACCAATTCTTTTAAATTTAAAGCTGATGTTATGTGGTTCATAGGAGATTTTCCCAGAAAATTAACTATCGTAATATTTTCTTCAAGTGTTGTATTTTTTTTTTCTAGGAATTCTAAATTGTCAATTTCTTTAATATTGTCCTTAACAATATCTAAAGTGTTATAGTTGTGAGTAGAGGGATATAGAAAAAGTAAAAAAATTACAGGAAGTATAAATAATACTGCCAGAATAAACCATTTTCTGTAAAAAGCTTTATTCACTAACTAGTAAATTAAAAATCTGTTTTTATATAATTTGATGTATCATAAAACTCGTCAAATATATAACCCCCTTCTTGAATTAATATAAAAGTAAGATAGAGAATCAAAAAGACTGCAGTCCATACAACTACTCTCCTCAATATTGATGTTTCGTCACGCATATGCATAAAATCCCAGGTTATGTAATATGCCTTTACAATGGTTAGTATAATGAATATCCAATTTAATAACTTAAGATTTAAAAAATATTCATTTAAAATGGCTGGCTTGTATATTCCTAATACAACTTCAATTAAGGTCACAACTGAGAGAAGAATTAAAACCCCAATTATTTTTTGTGTATTATTTTTAAACTTTATGTAGCCTCTAAATATTTCTAATTTGTGTGTATGTTCTCCCATAAAATTAAACTAGATAGAAAAAAGTAAATACGAATACCCAAACTAAATCTACAAAGTGCCAGTATAAACCAACTTTTTCAACCATCTCATAACTTTTTCTCTTTTCATATGTTCCTATTATGACATTAAAAAAGATTATGATATTAAGTACAATCCCTGAAAAGACATGAAATCCGTGAAAACCAGTTATGAAGAAAAAGAAGTTAGCAAATAGTGGCATACCGTACTCATTCTCAAATAAATTAGCTCCATTTACTACTGAAACACCATTAGTTTTGAGAATTTCTAAAGATTCTTCTCTTGATAAAACTGTTTTATGACCCTTTTCGTCAAGTGTTTGTGTTCTGATTAAAATATTTGGAGATGCCTCCATTCCTGAAATGACTTCCTCAATTGAATATTCAGGTAGCGAACCCTCATTTGTATACCATATTCCATTATACTTCTTATGCTGGTCTCTATTTGATATAAACTCAAATGCAAAGTCACTAACAGCAACTCTTTTAGATGTTTCAGAATCAAGAAACTGTAAGATGTTACCACCCTTAGTTTTAACAGCTCCATAATCTCCTTTTATGAATGTGGCCCATTCCCAGGCTTGAGAGCCAACAAAAATAATCCCACCAATTATGGTCAAAAACATGTAAAAAGTTACTTTAGCCTTTTGCATTTTGTGTCCTGCATCAACAGCCAAAACCATTGTGACTGATGACATAATTAGAACAAATGTCATAAAGGCAACATATATCATTGGTAATTCTTTACCATGAATGAATGGCACATGAGTAAATACTTCGTCAGCAATAGGCCAAGAATTTGCATATTTAAATCTTGCAAAACCATAAGAAACAATAAATCCTGAAAAAGTGAGTGCATCAGAAACAATGAAAAACCACATCATCATTTTACCGTAAGATGCGTTTAAGGGTCTATTGCCTCCTCCCCATGTTTTTTGTCGTGAACCCGTACTACTTAACGAAGAACTCATTATAAAATTTAATAAGGAACAAAAATACTTATTTTAAGCGAAGAAAACCAAAAATATAAACAAGTAAATCCATAAAAAATCTACAAAATGCCAAAATATTGAGGCTAGCTCAAATCCTGTAAAATTTTGCTTATTGTATTGTCCTTTTGTATTCTTGAAAAATACAACTAAAAGAGCAACCAAAGCAACTACTACATGCAAAACATGAACAAAAGCTATTAGAAAAATAAATGAGCTGTTTATAGTACTGGTTGGGCCAGTAAAGTGAAATCCGTTGCTAACAATTTTACCAAATCCTAAAAACTGTAGTAAAATGAAAAGCATTCCTAATATTATTGTAATTAATAAAAAAAAAGATACTTCTTTATTTTTATTTTTTTTTAAATATTTTTTTGCAAGTAATAAAAACACACTGCTTGCTATTATAACTAAAAGACTATAATTAAATTCGATTGGTAAAACAAAATCTTTCATCCAATCAGCCCTATTTTTACTAACAATTAAAGCACTTGTAAGGCCGGCAAAAGTCATGAATAAGGAACCAATCCCAAACCATAACATCATTTTCAAAGCTTTGTTTTTTTTATTTTGTAATGAAGTCATAAAAAAATATTTTATCTAAAAGTAATGTTAGCTGCACTAAAGTCAAGTATACTATACTTGTAATCATCAGACTATTAGCATTTTTATTTTTTTCATAAACAAATAGCAAATAGGCCTTTTGAACAAGAATAACACCTAAAATAATCACAATTAACAAACCAATAATACTAAGTTTTAAATTTCCAGTAATCCCAAAAAAAGGAATTACGGAAATCAAAACTGACCAAATAGAATAAAACAAAATTTGTGCCGCAGTAGATTTATCCTTTTTACCTGTAGGAAGCATCTTAAAACCTGCTTTTTCATAATCCACACTCTGAGACCATCCTATTGACCAAAAGTGAGGAAATTGCCAAAAAAACTGCATCAAAAATAGAGTGATTGCCTCAACACCTAAGTTATTAGTAGCTGCAACCCATCCAATCATTATAGGAAAAGCGCCTGGTATCGCTCCTACAAAAACAGAAAGTGGTGTAATTAGCTTTAGAGGTGTATATATAGCAACATAAAGGAATACTGATACTGCTGATAATATTGCTACTTTAAGATTGATAGAATACATAAAATACAAACCAATTATTGTAAAAATTATGGCAATAGTCATAGCCAAACTTTGTGAAATTTCTTTTTTTGGTAATGGGCGATTTTTGGTTCTTTTCATCAACTTATCTAAATCCTTTTCAATAATTTGATTAAATATATTAGAGGAGCTTACTATTAATATTCCTCCAATTGTCAAGTAAAAAAGTTGTATAAAATTAGCTTCAGAATAAGCTAAAAAATAACTAATGAAAGATGAAAAGACAACGCTTAAGGTAAGCCTAAGCTTTATCAAATTTTTAATTATTCTTATTGGAATGCTATTTAACAAAATGATTAATAAATTGAATGCAAATATAAGATTTATAATACCTTATACATAAAAAATTATAAATTGGAATTCAAGGATTATTGAATTAATCCTGAACTTGGAAAATTATTGGTAAAGAATAAGGAACTATTACAGCTTTACCCCTTTGCTTTCCAGGTTCAAATTTTGGCAGTAACTTAATAACCCTTACAGCTTCTTTTTCAAGCCTTGGATGAGGTGCTCTTGCCCTAACACTGGTTACATTTCCCCTTTTATCAATTTTAAAAATTACATTAATTCTTTGACGACCACTTAAACCTAAATCACCAGCTAAGTCAGTGTTAAATCTTCTCTGAACAAATTTTGCAATTTTTTCAGACATACATTTTTTCTTTTTCGAATTGCTTCCTTTACACCCAGGAAAAACAGGAACATTTTCAATCACAGCAAAAGGCACTTCTACATCCTCTTCAACTTCTTCAATTTCAATTTCTTCAATTTCAATTTCTTCCTCCTGATCGGTTTCTGTTGACTCAATTACTGTTTCTTCAATTTCTTCCTCATCTTCGACTATTTCAATAACTTCTGGAGCAGGTGGTGGGGGTGGTGGGGGTGGTGGGGGTTTTATTTGCTCAGTAATTGGGACCTCCTCTTCATCAAGTTCGTCTATTAATAATTTATCTGAATCAAATAATGATTTATCAAAAGTTTTATAATTTATGGTACCATACGCAATAAAAAGAATAAATGCTAGAGCTAAAGCAAAATAATGTGCACTATTTCTTCCAATGTCAGCTTTTTTATTTTTTTTCTTTTGCATAATAAATTAAGTGCTTATAAATGTAAATAATATTTGATAAAAATAAAACAAAAATTCTCTTTGGTTTTTATTGTGTTAATTCGGAATACTCTTCTGCACTCAATAATAAATTCATGTCATTTATATCTGAGACCTTTAACTTTATCATCCATCCTTCACCGTAAGGATCCGAATTTACAAGTTCGGGGTTATCATCTAAATTTTCGTTAAACTCAATTATTTCACCGCTAACAGGTAAAAACAAATCTGAAACAGTTTTGACGGCTTCAACAGTTCCAAATACTTCATCAGACTTTAGTATTTCACCTACACTTTCAACTTCTACATATACGATATCACCTAATTCTCTTTGAGCAAAATCAGTAATTCCAACTGTAGCTATATCTCCATCTAGTATGATCCATTCATGGTCTTTTGTATATTTTAATTCTTTAGGTACCATTATTTTCTAATATTTAATTTCCAAAATTATATCTCATTGTAAAACCTGCCCTAATTGTTGTCTGAGGATAAATAGTTGATATCGCATACTCAGAAAAAGCATAATCACAATAAAAAATTCCTGTTAGGTTTTGACTAAATGCATAATCAGCAGTGAACTTCAAGTTTAGAATTGTCTGACCAGAAGTTACTTGATTATTATCAATATCCAAATATCTAACAATTGTTTTATTATTCCTAATTGATATATCAGCTTTCATGTTCAAATCGCTCTTAATTAATTGTCTTGAACCACCAAGTCTTGATCTGATTTGCAAATCTTTTACCCTGTAGCCAATACCAACTATATATTCAAAGCCTTGAATTTCAGTTAGAAGATTGTTATCAAAACTAAGAGAAATTAATCGGTCTTTTCTTAGCTCTGTTAGGATTTTTAGAGAATTTTTCATTTCCATATCAATCTTAATTAGTGGGCTAAACTGTTCCATTAAATTTATATTGCTATATAAAACTTTATTTTTATAATTATTTGATTGATCAAAAACATTACTTTCTTGCATGTTATATTCAGTATTAAAATCTGGCTCGACATAATCCAAATTAGTCCTGAATTGATTAATTGTGTACATTGAGTTGTAGCCATGAGATAAGGAAAATCTTTTAAATTTGTCTCTGAACCATTTCATTTTCATGAAACCTGAATACTTAATAGTCCAGTTTGGTATGGGAATATCCCTAAATGCTCCAAGACTTACTTTATTTTCATTTACTCCAGAGTATGCAGATAAAAATGAAGGTAATAAAACTGATTGACTGTTTTTACCAAAACCTAGGGGAAAGCCATTTAAATCCCCGTTTTCAAAGTTATTCGGATTTGTAAAATCAATACCATTTTGAGCAGCTAGTCTTCTAGAAATTGTTAGTCGATTGGCCTTAAATTGTTCGAAAACTTTCGAGGAATTTTCATCACTTCTTGAAAAAGCAGTTTTGATTAAAATGGTTGATATATTAAAATTACCTATTTTATTTTGAATTAATGGGTTATAAATATTACTGTATCCATCATTATTGGAATCTATTGTGTTAAAAGACTCATTAATATTTTCAGCATATGATCTGCCACCTGAAATGTCAATTTTTAAATCATTTATTGGAACTAAATTTGAAGTATAGGTTAAGTTAATATTCTTAGAACTTGAAAATTGCTGATTAAATTCAGGGAAAACGGTTAGCCATCCATTTCTTGCTGCTAAGTATCTTATATCTCTTTGAGCGCCAAAAACATATCCAAAAGAGGGATAAAATGATCCAATAAATTGTGGTGTTTCTAAATAACCTGGTAAAAAAGAGCCGTTATTTTCTGAGTAATTAATTTGAACCCTCTTTACCTGAGTAATAAAATTTATCAATCCTTTAAAAAATGGATTGATTTTTTTACTGTTATTTCTTTGCGATACATTTCTAGAACTTTTGGAATTTGTATTATTTAAAAACTTATCTAAACCAAGATATCTGTAAAATCTTTGCATTTCAAGTACAGAGTTAATATTGTGAGTATTTGCATTAGAAATACTATTTCCTAAATTATATGTTTGTCCATTGAATGATAAATTTGAAAATAAATCAGAGCCTTTTTGCCATTGATAGTCGCCTGTATAAGAATAAGAGGTTCTTAAAAAGTTTAAGGTTGGAATCTTATTAAAAGGTAATTCATAATTTATAGCTATTTGTTGAGACTGTCTATTTGGATCTCCAAAATCAAAAAAACTATCCCAAATATCCAACTCAGGATTTTGAATTCCATCAATCTGATCATTTAAAAAATAGTTTCTAACAATATGATTGTTTGATAAGTTGTAATTAATCATTAGGTTTTCGGTAATAGGATAATTTAATGCTAATTGAAAATCAAATAAATAATTTCTCCTAAAAAGCTCCTGAATTCCAATGTTGTCTTGATTTAAATCAGTGTCTCTAAATTTTTGTCTATTAAACTCACGAGTGTAGTCAGTGTTTATACTAAGACTCGCAGGTAATAAATTTAAATTGAAATCTTTTATAATTTTAAGATATTTATTGTTTAATATTGAGTCATTATTTTTGAGTGGTTCGAACTTTACTGTATTGAAATTAAAATTATAATTTAACCCTGCTCTAATGTTTTGATCTAACATATTTTGAATCTCATAATCTCTATGCATAATCTCATTATATGAATAATTAAAAGTTAAGTTTTCAAAATCATAAAATCTAGGTGTCTTGTCCTCATTTATTCTTTGCTTATTGACACCAATCAAGCTTATACTCTTTCTTTTTGTATAATCTTGAGATTGATTTAGAATAGCATCCTTTTCAGCTTGAGATTCTGCCTGATTCAATCTTGATTGCAAACTTATGTCTCTAAATTGCTGATCAAACTCAGGGGTTATAAGTTCTTCTCCCTGTCCAAAATTAAAAGGCATATTGACACCCCATCCTTTTGGAAATAGAAGACCCATATTTATATTAGTTATAAAGTCATATTGTTTTTTGTCTACTCTATCCCTTTCTGTTGGACCCTGTTCAACATTACCAAATCCATTTGTGCTTTGACGAGCAGTTGCTGAAATATTAGCAAAGTCAGCTAAATTAGAATCTAAAGCTAAAGTTGCAGCCCAACCACCTTTGTTATCCATTCCAGACAACCTTAATTCGTTGAACCATACCTCTGCACATACATCCATTTCTGCCTGACTTGGATTTTTGACACCAACCATTAAAGTTCTTATGTCACCAAAATTTGGATTTCCCTTTATAGAAATTCTTTGATTTCCAACATCTAATGGAGAGAATTCTGAAACGGGCTCCTCGTCCACTTCATCATCAATAACATTATAATAAGTTGGTTCTTGTGAGTTTAGCGTTCCGTTTAAAATAGACAAAGATTTTATGGTCTCAAGTGAATTAATTGGAAGGTTAATTTCATTTATTATTGGCCAAACTGAATTTGGATCAAGAGATCCCTGAGAAGATTCTTGTAAAGGAATTTCAATTTGATAATAATTTTCAGAAAAATCATTTCCCAATCTTATAAAAGCAATAATTTCTCCGTCAGTTAATCCCGAAATTATACCATCCTCGGCGTGTAAAAACATTCTTAGTCTTTTATACTGCCTCATATCAACATTAATATTTTTATAAACACCCCTTGAGTCTTCAGGCTCTAATTCGCAAACATTTAAAACCAATGATTGTTCGTTTTGTCTTATTATTGAATTGTTATTGTTAAATTGTTCTCTTTCAATTCCGGGGGGTGAAACATATGTTTCTTCGTTTTCCTGTATACCAATTATTCCAACAGAAAAATCAGTGTTATCATTTTCATTGTTGATTTCATTATCTAATGAAAGTTGATATTTTCTCCAGTCACTTCTGACTAATTCGAGTGTGCCAAACCTAAATATTGTGTTTTGACTAAAATCAGTAAGATACATTCTCATAAATCTTATTGATCTGAAATCAGAGATACCTCCAATACTTGAGGTTGGCTCATTAATAGGAATTCTAAACTGGTACCACTTTACTATACTAGATGTACCATTGGGTAAACTTACATTTTTTTCTTTTCTATCAACAATATACTCATTGTTTAAATCTGAAAGAGAACTAGGTGAAATATCTAATTCATATTCAAAATAACTGTCAATAGTATTCATCGTATTATCTCTATTAATATCCTCAACATCAGGGTATGTGTTTGAGCCACGATTATTTTCGGAAATATTTTCAGGTGAATTACCATCAAGACCATTATACATCATGTATCTTTCAAAAATATTTCCGTTGGTATTCAAAAAGTAATTATAATTATCATTTGCAGGATCTTGTAAGTCAGAAAAATTATTGAATATATATGATTCTTCTAGATCATCATAACCGTCCAAGCCAACATCCTGATTAACTCTGTTTTCGCCACTTGATGAAAATGCATACACCAATGCTTGATTTTGAGGTACAACTGTACCCCAAAGTGTAGTTGGTAATAGACTTATATCTCCATCTTCGGGTAATCCATTTTCATATTGTTTACGGCCATCTTTTATAATATCCTCAGAAATATTTCCAAGATTAAATGTAAGTTTGCCTCCGCTATTAGCAGGGTTTTCCAAAAAAGGGTCCATTAACCAAAATTCAATATACTCAACATTTGACTGTTCAAAGTCAGTAGTATTTATTAATCTTGTTATGCCAGCCCATGAGTCTGAGGTATTATCAATCTGACCATCGACAACATTTGGATCCATATTATATGGGCCTCTTAAATTAGGATAATAATTCAAGTCAAGTGAGTTAATTACGGTTGTTTGGCCCTGTACTAAATCAATTTGTGGAAATATCTCATCAATAAAAATTCTTCTTGAATATAAGTTCGACGTATCTTCATCGGTTATCTCTGAGGGTCTTTGAGTACTGTAAAATATTGGGTCAATTGTATACCAATTTAGAAGTGCTCTGTCGTATCCGTTTTGAATTCCATTATCATCTTCATCACCTTCATTATATATATTTCCTAAATCTAAAGGTCTACTTGAAATTGACCAAGATAATGGAGACATTAGGTCTATAATATTTTGTGTTCCCTCAAAATCGTCAATATAAGACGTTGCCTCACCATTAAAATTATTACCTCTAGGTGCACCAGGGATCAAATATGCAAACTCTCCTCTTACAGAAAGATTTGAAGGCACGTCAGTTTCTATATTTGGAAGCTTATTTACTAGTCTTGTTAGAAGTGGTATTTCCTTTGAAAAATTACCGTCAAATCCAACAATTGTATTGTTTATTGGTTCAGTGCCAAAATTTGCCTTTTGAGTCAATGGGCGCTCGTGAAGATTTAATAATGTTGCTGAAACTATAAAGTTATCATTAAATAAATGTTCAATATTAATTCCCGAAAATCTTTTGGTTTGCTGGCCAAAAATCGCATTATTTTCTACGCTAACATTTATTGGAATATTTGATGCTTGCAATCCGGGATCTAGAATTTGAACTGTTCCAAGCTGATAATTAACAGTATAATCAACACCCTCTACTAACTGCCTTCCTCCTGCTGTAACATTTACAGAGCCTCTCGGCACATTATATGCTCCAATTGGAATTCCACCTCCGGATGAGGATTTGTATCTACCTTTTAATAAGAATTTATTCTTTTCAGACTTCTGCTCAGCTGCAGTTTTTGTTGAGCTATATAAAGTATGATATACATATTTTTTCTGATTTAAGTTGTAATCATCAATAAGATTTTGGTCACCATCATAATCTTCATTAAAATTTAGTCTAAGCGCCTCAAATAAATACTCCCCAAAAGGTTCAACCTTTGTAAAAATGATTTGACCTGTTGTTTCAAATACTGTAATATTTGAAACAAAATCAAAAAATCCATCACCGCTTATTTGAGGATCATTATTGAAATTAAGCCTGTCAAAATTAAAAAAAGATAAAAGCGGTTGTTCGTCGATAGGACTACTGCCAGCAATTGGATCGGGAAAATTTGTACCTTCAACTGGGGTTATAAAATTTAGCTCTGAGGACTCTTTATAAAAAATATTTAATTTAAAATCCTGCTTCTCCAACTGAAATGCTCCTGTATTGTAAATATTTTTCATCATTAAATCCCAAATTGGTTCATCAACATTGGTAACAGTACTCTTAATTAGTTTTAATATTAAATTATTGCTATTGATAAACTGATTTTCTTGAGAAAAATTTACAGCTGTAGCTTGAACACCATCATTTGCAAACTCACCAACTTGGAATACTTGATCGCCAACTGTATATTGAAATGCGACAGCCAATATTTCATCATTTTCTAATTTTTGTGTTAAAGAAATATATCCAAGTTGTGGGTGGACTTTGTAGTCAATATTTTCTCTTAATTTTTGTGCATTCTCTAGTTTACCATAGTCAATACCTTCATTTACATTTGGGACTAAAATTCCAGACTGAACAGTTGCAATATCTCTTACAAGCTCGTTTAATTGTGAATTTGAAGAGCCGATTGATCTAGGATCATAAGCATTGTTAGAGTTGTCCGGATAAGAATTTGGTGGTGATAGAATATTTACGTTTGATGAAACATTATCAGTCTCTCCTAAATCTTGTAATGCTAATATATTTCTAACATCTTCAATTTGATTATTTCGATTTGTTACCCACACCTCAACTCTCGTGATCTGAATATTTGAATTAATGTAGGGATAGTTTAATAATGCTTCATCATAGTTATTTCTGAAATAGTGACTTAAAAAAAAATGTCTATTTTCATCATAATCAAGTGCTCTAAATTCAAACTCTTGAATTGTTCCACCCCCTTCAGAAACCACTGATCTTGACTCTGATTTTTGTTCTGAGAAAATAGCATTAATTCTAGTATCACCAAATTTCAACTCAGTTTTTACACCGAATAAACTTTGTGCACCAGAAATCAGTGAACTGTTCAAAGGCATACTTACATTACCAACTTCGATCTTCTGAATAATATCATCTTCAGAAGGTTCAAATTCTAGTTTTAATAAGTTTTGAAAATCAAAAGTTGACTGCGTATCAAAATTAGCATTTACCTGAACTCTGGTACCAACTTTACCAACTAGACTTAGCCCTATTCTTTGGTCAAAATCAAATGTAAAATTACTTCTATTTCTTGGTGAAAAAGATGGGTTGTCCTGTTGAGTATATAAGACACCTAAATCAACTTCAAGCGATCCTTGGGGAACGACTTGAATAGTATTTCCACCAAATATTGACTCAAAAATTTGTGAATTAACATAAACTTCAGGTATTAAATTTTTTTGGATGTCTTCACTTCCTTCTTTCTTACCCTCAGCAGCATCTACTTTAGATTTATAATACTCACTTATATTTTTGCGCAAAATTAAATTAGTAAATTCAGAAGGGGTTAATACTAATGGTAAATTAATATTAGTATCTCCTATTTTGGTATTAAAATAATATAAGTCCGAAGCTTCATCATATTCATAATATTCCATTAAAACTAATGAATCATCAATCGAAATTTCACCAGCATCATATTCATTATTTTGAGAATAAGAGTTTGTAACTAGTAGAGTTAAAAACGATAGAGTTAAAAAAAATCTATTTTTTAGTTTTGATGACATTAAATATTTTTAAAGGTCTCTTTAATAATTTCCTCTACTGAGATATCGGGGTTTTCTTTAATTACTAAATCAACTATTCTTTCAGATGATTTTTTATTTATTCCAAGAACCTCTAATGCAGATAACGCTTCATCTCTTTTAGTATTGTGTGAGCTTAACATGTCTTCATCTATTTCATATAATTTAATTACCTTGTCCTTAAGCTCTATAATTAAACGTTGTGCTGTTTTACTTCCAATTCCTTTAACAGATTGAACTAATGAAATATTATTTGAAGAGATAGCATCAATGATCTGATCGGATGACAATGAGGAAAGCATTGTTCTAGCTGTACTGCTTCCAACACCACTTACAGAGATGAGTAATCTAAAAATTTCTCTTTCTTTTAAGGAATAGAAACCAAATAATGTATGGGAATCTTCCTTTATTTGGAGATGAGTATATAGCTTTATATTTTCATTGTCAGGAATTTGAGAAAAGGTTGATAAGGATATATTTATAATATACCCTATTCCATTAGCTTCAATAACTACACTTGTTGGTGTCTTTTCACATAATCTACCCTTAATATAAGTTATCATAAATTAGTAATTATTATAGTAGCAAAATAATGTAAATTATCAATAAATGATAGAAATTATCTCCTTTTTATAAATTTAATATTCCTTTTTAAACCATCATATCCAGTCCTTTTAACCGGAGAATCTTTAAAAACCTTATCAAAGGTTTCTTTTGTAATCTCTAGCCATTCATTTTTAGACATTGATAAAAACTTTTCATCAGCATTAAATAGAGGCTCATTATGAGGCTTAGAAAACTTATTCCAGGGGCAGACATCCTGACAAATATCACAACCAAATATCCACTTATCATATGAATCTTTGGCATATTCTGGCATATTTTCTTTTAGCTCAATTGTTAAATATGAAATACACCTGCTACCATCAACTTTGTATGGTTCAACTATAGCATTAGTTGGGCATGCATCAATGCAGGCAGTACATGTTCCGCAGTGATCGGTTGTAGAGTAGTCATAATCTAATTCGATATCAACAATTATTTCACATAGAAAAAAAAATGAGCCTACATTTTTTGAAATTAAATTTGTATTTTTTCCAATCCAACCTAAACCACTTTTCTTTGCCCAAGCCCTTTCTAAAATTGGTGCTGAATCAACAAATACCCTACCATTTATGTCTCCAACTTTTTCTTTAATTAAAAATAAAAGATTCTTTAGTTTTTCCCTTATAACAAAATGATAATCAGTTCCAAACGCATACTTTGAAATTTTAAAATTTTCATCCTTCTGTAATTTGTCTGTATAATAATTATACGTAAGTGATATTACACTTTTAGCTCCATTCAAAATTTTTCTTGGATCTAATCTCATATCAAAATTTCTTTCCATATATGACATTTCACCGTGCATTTCATTCTTTAACCAATTTTCTAGATTAGCAGCTTCATCTTCTAGAAAATCAGCTTTACTTATTCCACATGAAATAAATCCTAAATCAACAGACTTAGATTTAATAAAATTTGTTAGCTTTTGCTTATTTGAAGAATTACGACTCATTTAAATCAAAAAAGACCTTTTTGAGAAGAATTATACTCTTTATTTAGATGTTTATATGCACGTTCAGTTGCCTCACGGCCTCTAGGAGTCCTCATGATAAATCCTTGCTGAATTAAGAACGGCTCATATACTTCCTCGATTGTTTCAGGATTTTCACTAACAGCAGTGGATAATGTGGTTAAACCAACGGGGCCTCCTGAGAATTTATCAATGATTGTACTGAGAATTTTATTGTCCATTTCATCTAGGCCGTTGTCGTCTACATTTAATGCTTTCAAACTTGATTTTGTTATATTGATATCAATTTTTCCATCTCCTTGAATTTGCGCAAAATCCCTAACCCTTCTCAAAAGTGAATTCGCAATTCTGGGAGTGCCTCTACTTCTAGATGCTATTTCGTGTGAAGCATCTTTTGAAATATCTACATCTAAAATTTTTGCACTTCTTACAACAATAGTTGACAATAAGTCAGAGTCATAATATTTAAGCCTATTGGTTATGCCAAATCTTGCTCTCATTGGGGCTGTGAGCAAACCAGATCTAGTTGTTGCTCCAATAAGTGTAAATGGATTTAAATTTAGTTCTACAGACCTAGCATTTGGGCCAGACTCAATCATTATATCAATTTTATAATCTTCCATAGCTGAGTATAAATATTCTTCAACTACCGGGCTGAGCCTATGAATTTCGTCAATAAATAATACATCTCTCTCTTCTAAATTTGTTAGGAGTCCAGCTAAATCAGCAGGTTTATCTAACACAGGACCTGATGTTACTTTTATATTAACGTCAAGCTCTAAAGCTAAAATATTTGCTAAGGTGGTTTTTCCTAATCCAGGGGGTCCATGAAATAATGTATGGTCTAGCGCTTCATTTCTTTGATTAGCAGCTTCAACAAAGACTTTAAGATTATTAATTACATGTTCTTGACCCCTAAAATCTTTGAATCTAGAAGGTCTTAAACTTTTTTCAAATTCTTTATCATTTGTCGAGAGATTTTCAAAAGACGGGTCTAGATTATCATTCATAAAACAAATATAATTAAAAAGCCTTTCTTGTGAAGAAAGGCTTTTTAATATTTAATTTTTAGAGCTAATATTCCTCCTCATTTTTTTTAAGAGGTATGTGCTGTGGCACAAAGTCTTCTTTGTAGCCAGGCTTACTATAATCATATGGCCAACGATAAACTTCAGGTATTTTTCCCTGCCAATTTCCGTGAATATGTTTTTGTGATGCAGTCCATTCAAGTGTAGTAGATTTCCAAGGGTTCTGCGGAGCTTTCTTTCCATAAAATAAACTGTATATAAAGTTATATAAGAAAACCAACTGCACTGACGCACCCAAAATGGCAAACATTGTAATTACCTGATTTGTATCAGCTAGATCATCAAATAAAGGGAAGTTAGAATTAGTATAATATCTTCTTGGAAGCCCAGCCATACCAATAAAATGCATAGGAAAAAACACTCCATAGGCAGAAATAGCAGTTATCCAAAAATGTACGTAACCGAGATTTTTATTCATCATTCTTCCAAACATAATGGGATACCAATGATACATTCCTGCAAGCATTCCATATAAAGCAGAGATACCCATAACTAGGTGAAAATGAGCAACAACAAAATATGTATCATGAACATTTATATCTAATGCACTATCACCTAAAATTATTCCCGTTAATCCACCAGTTATAAACGTAGATACAAAAGCAATTGCAAAAAGCATTGGTGGATTAAATTGAATATTACCCTTCCAAAGGGTTGTTATGTAATTAAATGCTTTAACCGCTGATGGTATAGCTATTAACAAAGTGGTGAAAGTAAATACAGACCCTAAAAAAGGATTCATTCCAGTTACAAACATATGATGACCCCAAACAATAGTTGACAGAAATGCAATAGCCAAAATCGAAATAATCATTGCTTTATAACCAAATATTGGTTTTCTAGCATGAGTGGCAATTACTTCGGACGCAATCCCAAGAGCTGGTAGTAAAACTATGTAAACTTCAGGGTGGCCTAAAAACCAAAATAAATGCTCAAATAAAACAGGTGACCCACCTTGGTAATGTAACACTTCACCCTGAATAAATATGTCTGATAAGAAAAAAGAAGTGCCAAAGCTTCTATCCATTATCAATAGTAAAGCAGCTGAAAGTAGTACAGGAAATGAAATAGTCCCAATTATGGCTGTAACAAAAAAAGCCCAGATAGTCAATGGCATTCTGGTTAATGACATACCCTTGGTTCTTAAATTTAAGACAGTAACTATATAATTAAGAGACCCAAGTAATGATGATGCAATAAAAAAGGCCATTGAAACTAACCACAAGGTCATACCTAAACCAGACCCTGGCTGTGCCATTTCAAGTGCACTTAGTGGAGGATAAATTGTCCAACCAGCAGCAGCTGGACCTGCCTCAACAAATATTGAGATCACCATTAATACAACTGAGATAAAAAATATCCAATATGCTAGCATATTTAAAAAGCCTGAAGCCATATCTCTTGCACCCAGTTGCAATGGAATTAAGAGATTACTGAAAGTACCACTTAGACCAGCAGTTAAGACAAAAAACACCATAATTGTTCCATGCATTGTTACAAGAGCAAGATATATGTCTGCATCCATTACACCTTCCGGCGCCCATTTTCCCAACAAGAAATCAAAAATAATATTTGGTTCTTCGGGCCATGCAATTTGCATTCTCATTAGTATTGACATTAGAATACCTATAATACCCATAAAGAAAACACCAGTAAATAAATACTGCTTTGCAATCATTTTGTGATCTTGACTAAATATGTATTTAGTTATAAATGTCTCTTTGTGATGATGTTCGTGATGATTTTTGTCAAATTCTATATACTCTGCCATAATTTAATTTTGTACAATTAATGAATTTTTGAAAATTGTTTGATTTTTATACCAATTATCAAACTCCTCTTGTGTTTCAACTATTATTTTCATTTGCATGTTATAATGTGATTTACCACATATTTTATTACATAGAAGTAAATAGTCAAATTCATAAGGGTCTAGGGGTTCTTCCCCTTTGAGGGCTAAATCCTTACTTTTATCCTCTCTAATATTATTTATATTAATTACTTTATCAATCATCGATGGATTTTTTCTCATTTCCTCGGTTGTTACTGTCGGGGTAAATGCAAATTTTGTAACCATACCAGGAACACAATTCATCTGCGCTCTGAAATGTGGCATATATGCAGAGTGAATTACATCTTGTGATCTCATAACAAATTGAACGGGTCTATCAACAGGTAAATGCAACTCAGTGGTTATTACATCATCAGCTGCATAGGGGTCATTTTCGTCTAACCCTAAAATATTTGCTTTATCAATATCAATCAATCTTACATTAGATTTACCAAGAACATTGTCAGTTCCAGCATATCTTGCTTTCCAATTAAATTGTTGAGCATAAAGCTCAACCACCATTGGGTCGTTATTCTTTTGCATATTCATAACATCAGACCAAGTTAAAAGTCCAAAAGTTATAAAAACAGTAAGAACTATAGCTGGTATTATTGTCCAAATTAATTCTAACTTGTGGTTGTCAGTGTAAAAAAGTGCTTTTGTGCGTTTTTTACCTTTATATTTAAACGAAAAATAGTAAAGTAAAAATTGTGTTATAATCTGAACGATAAATATTAACACTAGTGTCCACACCATAAGGGAGTCGATTCTTTGCCCATGCTCTGACGCAGCGTTGGAAATTAAAGGAAACTTTCCGTATTTAATTAATGAGAAGATTGTTATCGCATATATAAACGCTAAAAAAGCTAACATTAATTTACCTTGGGTATTATTGTCTTTGTCGTTTGCAATTTGAGAATCATCAACTTTTACACCCGAAAGTGCTCTAGACAAATCAAAAATTTTTATCATTTGCCATATAGCAATTGAAATAAAAATTAATATTAATACAATAAATAGCGTTGTCATTACACTGTAATTAAATTAATAATGAAAGTTTTCACTTTCTTTAATCATAGGATTACCTTTTGCAAGTAGATTCTCCTTAGACATTGAATAAAAAACAATTAGCAAAAATAAGCCTAAAAATATTAATATGGAACTAAATTCTGCAATTCCGAACCCATACCTATCGATTACGGTTGCAGGCATTATCATCATGTAAACATCCATGTAGTGACCAATCAAAATTACCACTCCAGCCATTATTATGAATATTGGAACTCTTTTATAATCACTATTCATCAAAACAAAGAATGGGAAAATAAAATTTAAACAAAACATTGTAAAGAAAGGTATTGGATACATCTCAATTCTTGTTACAAAATACGTTACTTCTTCAGGGATATTTGCGTACCAAATAAGCATAAATTGAGAAAACCACAGGTATGCCCAAAAAACACTGAATCCAAACATAAATTTGGCCAAGTCATGAAGATGACTGTCATTTACGTAATTCATGAGGCCCTTTGATTTGAGATAAATTGTAATAAGAGCTATCACAGTAATTCCACTTACAAGCATACTTGCAAGTACGTACCATCCAAATAATGTACTAAACCAATGCGGGTCAACGCTCATTATCCAGTCCCAAGACATCATAGACTCGGTGTAAATGAAAAAGACCAAAAAACCAGCAGAAATCTGAAAATTTCTCTTAAAATTTTTATTATTTTTTGCCTTATCCTGTGCCAAAGAAAATTTTCTAGTAAAGTACCTATATAAAGACCAACCACCTATGTAAATGATACCTCTTAAAATAAATGAACTTTTATTTAACCAACTTTCTTTTCCTTGAATAATCTTGTCATGCGCAACAACCTCTGGATCCATCCAAATAAAAATATGCTTATCAGCTACAATAGCAATTAATAGAACTAGTATTGAGCCAGGAAGTAAATAATAAGTTATACCTTCCATGACTCTAAATAAAACCGGTGACCATCCGGCCTGGGATGCATATTGGATAGCATAAAATGCTAATACACCAAGAGAAATCATCATAAAGAAAAAAGCTGCAACGTACAAAGCTGCGTATGGCCTATTATGGATTTGATGAAGAACATGCTCAGCATGAGAATCTTCGTGTCCATGACTAGCATGATCTGATTCGTATTCACTTGGGCTATGTTGTTTTTCATTGGCTATGTGAATAGAGTTAGAGTGTGATTCATGATGAGATTCCTTAGCAATTAGCTCCTTAACCTGATCTATTGTTAAATGAGATTTTGAATAAGAGTAAAACCACCCTATGGAACCAATTATTATCAATAAAAATAAAAATACTTTTAATCTATTTGATAAATTATATGTCATAATTCTACTTGCTTAGTTCGGATTTTAATTTCATAACATAACTTGTAACCATCCATCTTTCCTTTTCATTAAGCTGATTTGCATAAGAGCCCATTGAATTTTTCCCGTAATAAATAACATGGTAAGTACTGCCTTCTGTTATTGCTCTTCCAGGGTCTGCATAGCTCGGTACACCAAGTATCTTTTCTCTCTTAACGAGAATACCCTGTCCTGCTCCTTTTGAACCATGACAAATTCCACAGTGGATAGTATACAACTCCTTTGCCTCAAGCATATCATCGTTGGAGAGTTCAATAGTATTTTTTAACTCAAGCTTTGCCAAGTCATATCCTTCATTGGTATCCTCATATTCGTATAAACTAAATCCTCTTGGAATAGTTCCCTTTACAGGTAGTCTAGCAGATAAACTATCTTGAAAGATTGGATTTTCGGAGTAAGATTCATAGCTAAGAGGTCGATACATATTCGGCATATATTCATAATTAGGCTCACCTTTCTCACCCCAGCACGATATTAATAGGAATGACATCAAAAATGATATTTTAAAAGCAATTCTATTCATTATTTTTTAATGTGTTCATTTCTTTAATTTCGACTGCACCAGTTTGAGACAGAAATTTCTTTAACGTGCCAACAGGCTTGTCAGTTATTAGCTCAACAAGAAAGTGATCATCGGTTGTTCTAGGATCTGGATTCTCGGCTTTTTTTAGGGGCCACATTCTACTTCTCAAATAAAATGTAATTACCATTAAATGTGCAGCATGAAAAACCGTCATTTCAAACATTATTGGAACAAATGCTGGCATATTCTCAATAAAGCTAAAGCTAGGCTTTCCACCAATATTTTGTGGCCAATCAACAATCATAATGTAATACATCATTAGGGTAGCAACTGCAATTCCAACACATCCATACAAAAACGCAGTTATTGCCAATCTTGTTGGTTTTAAACCCAATACCTTATCAAGGCCATGGACAGGAAATGGAGTATATACTTCCTCAATGTCGTAATGTTTTTCCTTAATTTTTTTTACTGCTGATAACAAGATATCATCATCATTATATAAAACATGAAAGGTCTTTTTTGAGCTCATATTATTAAATTGATTTTTTAATTTTTGATGTTCTATAATCAGCACCGGTTCCAACTAGTGATTTTCCATTATCCCTTAATTTCTTATATTTTTCTCCAGAGCTTTTTAAAATGGTTTTAACCTCAGCTTGTGCTATTACAGGGAATGTTCTAGCATAAAGTAAAAATAACACAAAGAAAAAACCTATAGTTCCAACGAAAATACTTATATCAATAAATGTTGGTGAGAACATTGTCCATGATGATGGTAAATAATCTCTGTGAAGTGAGGTAACAATTATTACAAATCTTTCAAACCACATTCCAATATTAACAACAATTGAAATGAAGAATGAAAACATTATACTTGTCCTTAACCTTTTAAACCACATAAATTGAGGGGAAAATACATTACAACTCATCATTGCCCAGTATGCCCATGCATAAGGACCAGTGGATCTATTTAAAAATGCATACTGCTCGTATTCAACACCAGAATACCAAGCAATAAAAAGCTCTGTAATGTAGGCAACACCAACAATAGAACCGGTTATCATGATAACAATATTCATTAATTCAATATGCTGAAGTGTAATGTAAGACTCCATATTACATACCTTTCTCATTATTATAAGTAAAGTCTGTACCATGGCAAAACCAGAAAAAATAGCTCCAGCTACAAAATAGGGTGGAAAAATTGTTGTATGCCAACCAGGAATTACAGAAGTTGCAAAGTCAAAAGATACAATAGTGTGAACAGAAAGAACAAGAGGAGTTGCTAAACCCGCTAGCACTAATGAAACTTCTTCAAACCTTTGCCAATCCTTTGCCCTACCAGACCATCCAAAGCTAAGTATACTATATATTTTTTTTTGAAATGGCTTAATTGCCCTGTCTCTAATCATTGCAAAATCGGGAAGCAATCCTGTCCACCAAAAAACCAAAGAAACAGACAGATATGTTGAGATAGCAAAAACATCCCATAAAAGTGGAGAATTAAAATTAACCCAGAGTGAACCAAACCCATTTGGAATTGGAAGCATCCAATAAGCCAGCCATGGTCTTCCCATATGAATAATTGGGAATAAACCAGCTTGAATTACAGAAAAAATTGTCATAGCTTCAGCAGACCTATTAATAGCCATTCTCCATTTTTGTCTAAATAAAAGTAGAACTGCAGAGATCAATGTACCAGCATGACCAATGCCAACCCACCATACAAAATTTGTTATATCCCAAGCCCATCCGACAGTCTTATTAAGACCCCAAACACCAATCCCTGTAGAAACAGTGTAAATAATACAGCCAAGACCCCACAAAAACATAACTAAAGAAATTGTGAAAACGATCCACCACTGTCTATTTGCCCTTGTTTCGATAGGCTTGGCTATATCGACAGTAACGTCATGGTAGGATTTTTCTCCTGCAACTAACGGTCTTCTAATCGGTGCTTCGTAGTGACTTGCCATACCTAATTATTTTCTAAACATTATTTTTTGTATTTCTAACTTTAACTTGATAAACCACATTAGGCTTAGTTCCAACAGCATCAAGTAAATGATATGCTCTTTTATTTTTCTTAAGTTCTGCAATCTTACTTCCCTCTTCATTAATGTCACCAAATCTCATTGCTCCACTAGAGCAGGCTGATGCACATGCGCATGTATCATTAAATTCCCCTTTTGCTACCGGCCTACCTTCTCTCTTTGCTTTGAGAATCACAGCTTGGGTATTCTGAATACAAAATGAACACTTTTCCATTACCCCTCTAGATCTAACAGTTACATCCGGATTAATTACCATTCTACCTAAATCATTGTTCATATGGTAGTCAAACTCATCATTTTCATTGTATAAGAACCAATTAAACCTCCTGACTTTGTAGGGGCAATTATTAGCACAATATCTTGTACCTACACATCTGTTATATGCCATATGGTTCTGACCTTGTCTTCCATGACTTGAAGCAGCAACAGGGCATACAGTTTCACATGGAGCATGATTACAATGCTGACACATAATAGGTTGAAAGGCAACCTGTGGGTTTTCTGATGCCTTTTCTAGTTCACCAAAAGAAGTCAAAGAGCTGCCCAAACCACTAATATTGTCCTTTTTATTATCATCACCTAAAAATGAATCTTCTGATGAATAATATCTATCAATCCTTAGCCAATGCATATCTCTACTTTTTCTGACTTCACTTTTACCCACTACAGGCACATTATTTTCAGCATGGCACGCAATAACACATGCCCCACACCCAGTGCAGGCATTTAAATCAATTGATAAATTGAAATGATGGCCTATTGATCTATCAAATTCTTGCCACAAATCGACATCTGGTGAAGAAACGGGTGTTTCAATGTGGTTCAACGAAACAACAGCTTCACTGTTCCAAATATCCTTATCGCTGGTATTAAATACTTCAAGAGTTGTTTCTTTAATAATATCTCCTCTACCCATCAATGTGTTTTGTAATTGAATTAAGGCAAATTCATGAATTCCATCTGTCTCTTCTATCTCAACATTCTGAATATTGTTACTATCATGATAGAGTGAAAATGCATTAACACCGGTCATCATTTCATCTTTAACTCCTTTAGTTCTTCCATAACCAAAAGCCAAACCAACAGTCCCTCTTGCCTGACCAGGCTGTATTAATACAGGAGCTTTTATTTGCTTTCCATTTGATTTTATGATTACGTATTTACCATTTAATCCTCCGTCGGCATCATTTCTAGACTGGTTAAAAAAAGTACTTGGCTCTAAATACAAACCATATTTTTTTGCATCAAACTCTGAAATGGTTAAATAATTATCCCACGTAGCTCTTGTTAAAGGGTCAGGGAATTCTTGCAACCATGGGTTATTTGCATGTTGACCATCGCCCATACCAGTTTTAGGATATAAATTTAATTGAAAACCAGATGAATTTATACGAGAAATTTTGTCAAAAGATTTAGAGTAATGAATAAATTTTAAAGGACTAGCCAGCATTTCCATCTTTTCGATTTTTGATGATTTTCTAATGAATATTCCATCATGAAGAGCTTGATTCCAACTAGCAGAATCTAAAATATTACTATTCCAGTTATTTTTGATATAATCATGTATTGACATTTTGTTGTCAGTCCAAACTAACAACAATTCTTGAAACTGTTTAGTATCAAACAATGTTTTAATTACTGGCTGCGAAAGAGAGAATTCATTTTTTACCAATTCATAATCGCACCATGACTCAAGATAGTGATTTGTTGCAGCAATATATCTTACAGAGGATGAAGTTTCATCTTCCTTCATAGAAAATGAAATTGAGAGTTCTACTTTTTCTAATCCACTCAAAAACTCATCTGAATTTGATAAAGTGTAAATTGGATTTACACCGGCCATTATTATTGCACCTATTTCGCCAGAATTCATTCTTTGAACTAAATCATTAACATTGCTGTCATTTCCATTTCTGGTTAAAATTGTTTTTTGAGGCTGGTATGAACTACTCTTAATTTTTTCGTTAATCTCAAGTATTAAAGATTGAAAATTTTCGTCTTGCAAACCTGTAATTATGACTGATCCAGATGGATTAGATTGAACTTCTCTTATTGTTTCATCAACAATCTTTTTTAATTTTGGTTCTAATGAAATTTCAGAGTCTAAATCGATATTATTTCCAACAAGTTTCTTGTATATTTCCAAAACAACTAATTTTTGTTCCTCTACCAAAGTAGGAACTCTTAAATCAGCGTTTGCCCCAGAAAGAGTCATATTGGATTCAAATTGAATATGTCTTGACATGATTCCTTTATCTGGAATTCGTCCTTTAGCATATGAGCAATCAAAACCTCCGCCTTGCCAATCACCTAAAAAATCAGCAGCAATCGATACAATAACTTTTGTTTTTGAAAAATCATAATTTGGCAACCCCCTTATACCATACCTTGCCTCAAAAGCACTCAGGGCTTTAGTATGAGAAATTGCATCATAAACAATGTGATTTACATTGTTGTATTTGGATTTGAATTCACTTATCAACTTTTTTGTTGAAGGGCTAGCAAAAGTTTGGGTCAATAACACTATTTCTTTTGAACTCGAGGAAATTTGCTCAAGTTTGGATTTGGTTTCATATTCAAAACTAAACCAGGAGATAGGCATATTATCTTTTACAGGCTGAGCTAATCTTCCATTATCATATAAGTCTAATATCGAGGCATGAACTCTTGCATTAGCTGATTTTGAATCAGAAGCAAGTTTATTTTTTTCAACCTTTATTGGTCTTCCCTCGCGATTTTTAATTAAAATATTTGCAAAGTCATAACCATTGCCAATTGTAGTTGCGTAATAATTTGCAACACCGGGAATTATCTCTTTAGGTTGAACAACATAGGGGATTGATTTAACAACTGGGCCTTCACATGCTGCAAGAGTTGCAGCAGCAGTACTAAAGCCAATATATTTCAAAAAATCTCTTCTGTTTGTGGAACTATTTTCAAGATTATCTTTATCAGCAAGAAATTCATCAACTGGAATTTCCTGAACAAATTCTTTATTTTGCAATTCAGTGAAAGCTGAATTATTGTTTTGATTTAGTTCAGCTAAATTTTTCCAATATTTTTTCTTATTTGACATATATAAACTTTAGCTATTTAATAGTGACACTTACCACATTCTATTCCACCCATTTGGGCAGCTGTTAATTGTTCAACACCATATTTTTTTGATAACTCTTTATGAATCTTCGCATAGTACTCATTGTCTTTTAGGTTAACATCAGTTTCTCGATGACAATTTATACACCATCCCATAGTAAGTGGTGAATGCTGGTACATAATTTCCATTTCTTCAACAGGGCCATGACAAGTTTTACATTCAATCCCAGCTACAGAAACATGTTGCGAATGATTAAAATATGCATGGTCAGGTAAATTGTGTATTCTAACCCACTTGACAGGATAAGTTACACCAGTATATTCCTGGGCTTCATCATCCCATCCAACAGCCTTATATAATTTTTGAATCTCACCATCATAAAATTCTTTGCTATATTCTTCAGTTGTTTCACCATTATACTCATAAATACTTTTGTGGCAATTCATACAAATATTCAGTGATGGAATACCAGAGTGCTTACTTACCTTTGCCGAAGAATGACAATAATTACAATCAATCTTATTATCACCTGAATGTATCTTGTGAGAATAATGAATAGGTTGAACGGGCATGTAGCCTTGATTAACACCAACTTGCATAGTCCATCCATAAAATTCATATGCACTAACTAAAAGAAATAAAATCGCAGTACAAAATAGTAAAAACTGGTTTTGAATGTATGATTTCCAAAGTGATTTGCCTTTCTTTTTTTCTTGTACTTTAACGCCTT
>MDTD01117391.1_pt1 | contig 49530 bp, 44 predicted proteins | sample 811221 | NCBI WGS metagenome assembly MDTD01 (sample SAMN05326646, study PRJNA326480) | marine metagenome | isolation source: seawater | place: Pacific Ocean: South West | collected 2011 | reverse complement strand
TGGGATCGTTCTAAAACGATAATGTCGGATGATTTAGATTTGCTTCTGATCAAATTTTTTAACCGAACCAGGGTGATGCTTGGCCCCATCCTGGTTCTCTAAGATAATTGCGTTTAGAACCCTCTGTGAAAATTCAATAACCTAGGAATATCAAAATATGGGTCTAATGCTAGAAGGAAAAAGCATAATCGTCACCGGAGCAGGCAGAGGGATAGGTCGTGCCATAGCCATGATGTTGGCCGAGTCTGGCGCGAACGTCTTGGTTAATGACTTAGGCGCGAGTGCTCAGGGCGAAGGCTCCGATTCAAGTCCGGCCTCAGGGGTTGTGGCAGATATCAACTCGTCAGGCGGCAATGCTGTTGCCAATTATAATAGCGTATCCGAGAGTGAAAATGCTGAAGCCATAGTGCAGACCTGTATAGACACATTTGGCAGTGTCGATGGATTGGTCAACAATGCAGGCATCCTCAGAGATACGATTTTTCATAAGATGTCCGAGGAACAATTTGATGTAGTAATGAACGTCCATTTGAAGGGCTCATTCAACATGAGTCGTGCCTGTGCGCCACATTTTCGGGCCCAAAACAGTGGATGCTTTGTTCATATGACCTCGACCTCCGCCTTGATCGGGAACCTCGCTCAGGCCAACTATATGGCAGCAAAATTAGGAGTAGTGGGACTCTCAAAAAGCATTGCTCTTGACATGTCTCGCTACAATGTAAGGTCAAATTGCATTTCGCCCTTTGCATACAGTCGGCTTATTGGCACGCTGCCGTCCGAGACCGATGAGCAGCAAGCTCGTCTTAAAAAAATCAAGCAAATGACGCCAGAAAAAATAGCCCCGTTGGCAACTGCGCTGTTTGGCGATGCCGCTGCAGACGTCAGCGGACAAATATTCGCAGTTCGGAACAATGAAATTTTTCTTATGAGTCAGCCACGACCTATCCGGTCAGTTCAGACCTCAGATGGTTGGACGCCAGAAACCGTTAGCTCTCGGGTATTTGAAGCATTCAAAGGCTCTATGTATGGACTAGATGTAACCGCCGACGTTTTTACCTGGGATCCCGTTTAAGGCTCGGATCGACAAGGAATGTAAATGCCTCTTGATTATGACACCCTTTTAAACTGGCCGTTTGAGGAAGTAGAACACACTTACTCTAAAAGAGACACCATGCTTTATGCGCTCGGACTCGGATTTGGCAGCGATCCTACCGATCAGGGGCAGTTAAAATATGTGTATGAAAGAAATCTCAAAAGCTTTCCTACGATGGCTGTGGTGTTGGCTCACCCCGGAAACTGGATGACCAATCCAAAAGCTGGTATCAATATGGTAAAAGTCCTTCATGGAGAACAACACCTCACGATTCACAAAGATCTTCCCATTGAGGGAACAGTTGTTGGGCAAACCAAAGTTCTTGATGTTATCGATAAAGGCTCCGACAGAGGAGCGCTAATTTCTGTAAAGAGAACGATCTATGAAAAATCCTCTGGAGATCTCCTTAATACGCAAATAGCCGTAATTTTTGCTCGCGGTAACGGAGGCTTTGGGGGGCCATCTGGCAAAAGTCTACCAAGGCCGCAAGAGATACCCGAAAGAGCCCCAGATTGTCACGAAGATTTGTTTATTGGCTCGCATGCGGCTTTGCTGTATCGGCTGAATGGCGACTATAACCCTCTCCATTCAGACCCGGAAATAGCTAGCAGAGCAGGATTTGATCAGCCCATACTTCATGGGCTAGCAACATATGGAGTTGCAGCTAGGGCATTGATGCTGTCTCTAAAAGATGGTACTTCAGCACGATTCACAAGTTTTAATGCTCGTTTTTCAGCCCCCGTTTTTCCTGGGGAGACTTTGCGAACAGAAATGTGGCACGAGTCGGACGTTATCATTTTTCGTGCTAGCGTTCTTGATCGAGGTGTGACAGTTCTCAATAACGGCTCGGCCTGCACCATGTAATTGGCTTTGATCTGCATTTGAGCAAGAACCTTTCTATTTAATCTAATCGTATCTTTTTATAATACAACAACATCAAGGTGGAAATTATGTCAGACAAGTTACCGGTAATAGCAATTCTGGGAGGAACAGGGGATCTTGGAACTGGTCTAGCGCGATGCTGGGGAGAAGCTGGCTTCCCAGTCATAATTGGTTCTAGAACCGCTGAGAAGGCAGAAGCCGCAGTTAACTCCATGCAGAAAATATTAGAAGGGAGAGGTATTAGTGATATGAACCTGCATTCTGACGAAAATTTGCGCGCTGCAGAAGCGGCTAATATCGTCGCGATTACAGTACCATTTAGCCATCAACAAAGCACTCTCGAGCACGTGAAGCCAGCCCTGAAAGGAAAAATTTTAATCGACACAACCGTGCCTCTAATCCCGCCAAAGGTAGCAAGAGTTCAGCTTCCCGAAATGGGGTCAGCTGGCCAAATGGCTCAGGAACTGCTGGGTGAAGATGTTCGCGTTGTGTCTGCTTTTCAAAATGTCGCTGCTCATCATCTCCAAAAAGGGACTAACGCAGGGTGCGATGTCCTTGTAAGTGGCAACAACAAAGATGCTCGCTCGCAGGTTATCGAGTTGATAGAAGCCTGCGGGATGCGGGGATTCCATGCTGGCTCAATCGCCAATTCCGCAGCAGCAGAGGCTTTAACATCGATCCTGATTTTTATCAATAAGCAATATAAATGTCATGCAGGTATCTCAATAACGGGCTTAGATCCCGAGCAGTGAATATGGCCACCATCCGGATAATCTGCTAGTGTACCCTGCACGTGCCCAACTGAATTTACTAACGCTACCAGATTTCCCATTGGTATGCCCGGGTGATGACCTTGCAGAACTGATCAGCACCTCACTTCAAAAAGCCTCTCTAAAACTCGAAAATGGTGATGTACTGGTTATTGCCCAGAAAATTGTCTCAAAAGCGGAAAACCGATATGCATACTTGAATCAAATCATTCCGACTGCTAAAGCTGAAGAACTCGCCTTAGAAGTTGAAAAGGATCCTCGGCTTGTCCAGCTGATCTTGGACGAATCCAAAGAAGTCGTTGCGAAACGACCTGGAGTATTAATAGTGGAGCATAAAAGAGGTTTTGTGCATGCTAACGCCGGCATAGACCAATCGAACATTTCATCTTTGGAAAACGATCCTAGAGTACTTTTACTACCAGAAGATCCCGATAAAAGTGCTGAAAAACTCTGTCATAAATTAAAGACAGGACAACTGTCACAGCTGAGTATTATTATAAATGATAGCGCTGGCAGAGCTTGGAGAAATGGATCAATTGGTTTCGCAATAGGAACCAATGGTTTCGAGGCTCTTGAAAACATGATTGGACACCGAGATTTATATGATCGAGAAATGGTGGTGACTGAGGTTGCAGTGGCCGACGAGCTCGCGGCAGCAGCCTCTTTCTTGATGGGGCAGGCAAACGAATCAGCTCCTGTCGTGTTAATCAGGGGCGCTCAAATGAAGCCATCTAATGCAGGTTCCGCCATGCTCATCCGTGATAAACATAAGGACCTATTTCGATGAAGTCAGCTAATGCTATCTAATCCTTATAAACACAAAGTCCTCAATTTTTCGGGAGGAGTGGGCGGCTCTAAGTTGGCTTTGGGTCTCAGTAAAGTGTTATCCCCCAGCCAGCTTTCAGTGGTTGTCAATACGGCCGATGACTTCGAACATTTCGGCCTGCACATAAGCCCTGACTTGGACACCTTGATGTACACCCTTGGAGAGTTAAACAATAAAGAACTCGGCTGGGGTTTAAATTGCGAAACCTGGAACATGTTAGATAGCCTGGGTCAGCTAGGAGGAGAAACTTGGTTTCAACTCGGAGATCGCGATATGGCAACGCACCTCTTAAGAACGCAATATCTGCGAGAAGGGCTTATGCTATCAGAAGCTACAACCAGACTTTGTAAAAGTCTGGGAATAACGCATGAAATACTACCAATGACGGATTACCGAGTGCGTACTAAAGTGCAAACAAAAACAGGAATACTAGATTTTCAAGAGTACTTCGTGCGCCACAAATGTAAGCCTGAGATTACCGGCATACATCTGGATGGCATAGAGCATGCTGTGCCGCAAGAACACTTTGCGAAAAGATTAATGGACCCTGATTTATCCGCTCTAATCATTGCTCCATCCAACCCTTTCGTAAGCGTTGATCCGATAATAAAGATGCCCGGAATCCGATCCTTGATGATGGATAGTAATGCACCAGTCATTGCCGTCTCCCCCATTATCGGAGAAGATGCCATAAAGGGTCCCGCAGCAAAAATGATGCGAGAACTGAACATCGCTGTATCTTGCGGCGCTGTTGCTCACTATTATGGAGAACTGCTGGACGGTTTTGTCATTGACGAGCAAGATGCCCAATCGGCCAAACAACTTCAAAACAGCGGCTTGAAAGTGCTTGTGGTGCCAACCCTAATGCACACAATTGATGATCGTATTAGACTTGCCGAGGAAATCTTGAACTTCAGTTTGACAATGAAATAAACACTGCTTGTCAATCTTCCAAATGGAGTTAATTTTATGCATGCAATAGTTCCAATTAAAAATCTCTCAGACGCTAAGGAGCGACTTTCCACGCTTTTGGATAAATCGCATCGACAAGGGTTATTCAGAGCTATGTCTTTTGATGTGCTTTCAGTTTTAAAAAAACAGCCTGGTATTTCAGGGATTGTAATTGTTTCTGACGACCCCGTCGCCGCCCGATTGGCTGAAGATCATGGGACTGAGCTTTTGACTGAAAATGAACTCAATGTAACGGGACTCAATTCAGTGATTCAGGCAGCCGTGTCCCATATGGCACTTCGCCAAATCCAAGATGTCATGATAATCCACGCAGATGTGCCGCTCATAAATGCGGTTAATTTGTCTCAACTTATAACTATGCACCAAAAAATTAAGGGTCCCAGGTTAACTATAGCGCCTGACAGGCATCACAATGGCAGTAACTGCATCATTTGTAGCCCAGCATCTTCCTTCACTTTTCAGTATGGGGCAGATAGTTTCAACAAGCATTGCGCTCAAGCGGACGCTCTCCGATTTGAGATTCAGGTTCTCGACGATCCTGACATTGGCTGCGACATCGATTATCCCCAAGATCTTGCCCACTTTCTTGAACGTTCTAAAGGGCGCAGTGCAACTCGGACTGGGAAATACCTCAGTAAAAATGGTATAACACACGCTTTTATTAAAAATACTTATGACCAATCTACTCTACAGGACCGGCAATATGAATGGGTTAGTTAACCGCCCTAGCGACTCGATTCAAGAGCTGCCCCGATTTTTGAATGATGGCATGGATTTGCCTAGCAATTCAGAAGCGCTATCGCTTGCAGAATTTAATGATACAGCGCAATTAATACATTTAGCATCAAAAATCCGTGATAAAGGTTATCGAAATAACATTACCTACTCTCGCAAAGTGTTTATACCACTTACGCATTTGTGCCGAGACGTTTGTCATTACTGCACCTTTGCCAAAACACCAAAACGAATAGAAAAAGCCTACCTGAGCTTAGATGACGTTTTGGCCGAGGTGAAACGAGCCGAAACAATGGGTTGTAAAGAGGCGTTGTTTACGCTGGGCGAGCGCCCCGAGCTCAGATACAAGGCGGCAAGAGATGCGCTTGCTGATTTAAAATGTGGCACAACATTGGAGTACCTAGCAAAGGTAGCAGCAGCTGTTTGTGAAGAAACCAGTGTGCTTCCGCATATCAACGCGGGCTGCATGAGCGGTGATGAAATCGCTCTTCTCCGGCCAGTTTCAGCGTCTATGGGCATAATGCTGGAGTCTTCCTCGAAGAGACTATGCGAGAGAGGAATGCCACATTTTGGTTCGCCCGATAAAGATCCTCTTCGTCGCCTAGAAACAATGAAGCTAGCAGGTGAAGCAGCAGTCCCATTCACTACCGGAATTCTGATCGGTATTGGCGAAACTCGCATAGAGAGAATTGAATCGCTTCTGGAAATTCGCAGAGTCCATCATCAATATGGCAATATCCAGGAAATAATTGTGCAAAATTTTCGTGCTAAGCCAGGCACAAAAATGGCCCAGGCTCCGGAACCTGACCTGGACGATCTATTATGGACCATTGCAGTAGCCCGAATAATATTCGGCCACCAAATGAGTATCCAGGCGCCGCCGAATCTATCACCAGGGGTGCTGCCTCTTTTAGTATCAGCGGGAATCAATGATTGGGGAGGTGTATCACCAGTAACGCCAGATTATGTGAACCCGGAGGCCCCCTGGCCGCACCTTGAAAAGCTCGCACGCGAGACAGAAGCCGCAGGCAAGTATCTCCAAGAGCGACTCACGATATATCCTGCCTTTCTTCAAAATCAGCTCCAATGGTTAGATTCGGCACTAGGAAAGAAAGTTCTTTGTATGGTCGATTCTGAAGGATTTCCGAGGACAGATAACTGGGTGCCTGGCATCGATGGGCAGGTGCCTCCCATACTTATTGACAGAGGTGCCAAAAATTTAAGAGAAGATCTCATCGCGCAAGACATTATTTCTATTGTAGCTAAGGCTCGTCACGGAAACCTATTGTCAGAGTCAGACATCATACGTCTATTTCAGGCACGCGGCCCAGAAGTATCGTACGTATGCCAAGCAGCAAATAAAATGAGGAAGGACATCGCGGGCGAAGCAGTAACTTACGTAGTGACTCGTAATATCAACTACACAAATATATGTTACTTCAAGTGCCAATTCTGCGCCTTCTCTAAAGGAAAACTAAGCGAAAATCTTCGCGGCAGGCCTTATGATCTAGAGTCAGAGGAAATAACCCGAAGAACGAGGGAGGCGTGGTCTCGTGGAGCCACGGAAGTCTGCCTTCAAGGCGGCATCCATCCTAATTATACGGGTCAGAAATACCTAGACGTATTATCTGCGGTTAAAACCGGCGCCCCTGATATGCATATCCATGCCTTTTCTCCACTGGAAGTTTTTCAAGGCGCCTCCACTCTTGGCGTCACCGTGAGGGAATTCCTCAAGCAGTTAAAGGCTGCTGGCTTGGGCAGTCTCCCCGGCACCGCAGCAGAAATTCTGGATGATGAAGTACGGGCCGTTCTCTGCCCAGACAAAATTAACACATCTCAGTGGCTTGAAGTTATAGAAACTGCTCACAATCTGGGCCTGAAAACAACAGCCACAATTATGTTTGGTCACGTCGACCGCCCAGTGAATTGGGCACGCCACCTCATCAGGATTAGAGACCTGCAAATAAAAACCGGCGGTTTCACAGAACTCGTGCCTTTGCCATTTGTTCCACTTGAGGCCCCTATTTATTTAAAAGGTAAAAGCCGCAAAGGACCAACCTTCCGGGAATCTATTCTTATGCATGCTGTTGCCCGCCTAGCGCTCAATGAGCATATCACTAACATCCAAACCTCATGGGTTAAGCTTGGTGAAGAAGGCACCAAGATGTGTCTTACCGCGGGAGCGAACGATCTCGGGGGTACACTCATGAATGAGACCATCACTAGATCGGCCGGGGCAACCCATGGCGAGGAGAAGACACCCCGGACCCTGGAGGATATAATTCATAGGGCAGGCCGAACTGCTCGCCAACGAACGACGCTGTATAAAGACGCGCCTGTAGAGCAGACCATAAACTCCTTCAACCCAGCCAAACTTGTCCGAATAGTAAACTCACAGGTAAAAAAGAAACGCTCCAAGAAGCAAGAGGCAATTTACACACCAAAAATTGACAGCTTCGGTGTATATGCACAAACTACCTTTATTAATAGTATGTTCTAGGTTTTGACTCACGGCAATAACATCAATCATATGTGGGGAGACCATTAATGACGAGTAGAAAAAAATTAATCTGTTTACTTGCTACTTTAATTTGTTTTTTGGTCGGCTCATGCAACGAGCACTCTGACGATTTCTCGACATCAAAAACTTACAACACGTCTAAAGATGAGTCAGATATATTGAAGTTATATGAAAATTGGGCTACGGCTGTTGAAAATGGTAATCGTCAGCAGTATGTGAACCTTTTAGATGAAAGCGTCGTTTTAATCGCTCCCGGTGCCCTCGATATCGTTGGAAGAGAGAATTATGCAAAGTTCTTGTTACCAGTCTTCGAAAATGCAACCTACAAGATTGAGCCACAGGGAGAGTTTGACATAGAGCTTCTAGGTGATTTTGCTCTGGTTCGTTATGACTACATTGTGAATATCGTCATCAAAGATGGCGTCGACACTATAACGAACTCAGATGCCGCTTTAACCCAAATGACCAATAATTCGAAATATCTGGACGTACTGAAACGCCAAAATTCAGGCGAGTGGAAAGTGTTCAGACACATGTGGAACGAGGGGACCAAAAGATGAATAGGCCTGATAAACGAACAATTAACCTCATCGTGTATTTATGGGTTATTAGTGTTGCTTTAATAACGCTAGGGTGCGGACAAAAAACCCCGGGCATATCGTCATTACACCGCACCCCCTCTGTTCCACCTATATCTGGAGAAGAACTCTACAAAAAAAGGTGCGCGGCGTGTCATGATGGGCCTGTTGCTCGAGCGCCGCACAAAATTGTGTTTCCACTGTTAGGTCCTGAACACGTTTTAGCTTCCATGAACGAAGGAATAATGCAAGCTCAGGCTGCCGGTCTGACTAAACCAGAAAAAACTGCTCTTGCAGAGTATCTTGGCGAGAGGCCTATCCAGCAAAGCACGGAATCCAAGGTGTTTTTTTGCGACGAAAGTTCTGAGAAGATCCATCAAGGACAATCAAATTCGGAAATTAAAAGCTGGGGAATGTCTCTGGAAAACAAGCGGTCCGTTTCTGCGGATGTTGCCGGCTTATCTAAGTCAGATATAGGAAAGCTTGACTTGAAGTGGGCGTTTGCCTACCCGAATGCCAAACAAGCTCGTTCTCAACCAATCGTCAGCAAGGGGGAGATCTTCTTAGGCAGCCACGACGGTACCGTTTATTCCTTGGATCTCAAAACAGGTTGCGCTAATTGGACTTTCAGTGCTGACTCAGAAGTTCGTCATGCCTTGTCGCTCGGCCCTTGGAAACAAAATGAATCTGAGGCTCTTTTCTTTGGGGATAATGCAGGTAACGTCTACGCAATCGACCGCCTAGCCGGAGAACTAATATGGAAGACTAATCCAAATGACCACCCTGACACCGTGATCACTGGTAGCCCCAAGTTATATGGTGACAAACTCTATGTACCCTTGTCGTCACGAGAGTGGGCCTCCGCCGCCAATCCAGCATACAGCTGTTGCACTTTCCGCGGCGGCGTCGCGGCATTAAACACCTCTGATGGCACCACGCAATGGATAAGCTATTCCACCGACGAGCCTGCCCCCACTGGCCAATTTAATACTGAAAATGTCCCCCTTATGGCTCCCTCAGGTGCTCCTGTCTGGAATAGTCCCACGATTGATGTCAAACGCAATAGACTCTATGTAGGCACTGGTGAAAACTACTCATCACCGGCATCTGATACAAGTGATGCCGTGTTGGCAATCGATCTAGAAAACGGCGAACTGCTTTGGCATTATCAAACAATAGAAAAAGATGCATGGAATATGGCTTGTTTTGTTGGAGGGCCCATTGGCAACTGTCCGTCGGAGAATGGTCCAGACTTAGACATCGGTGCCTCTCTCATACTCGCCACAAAAGAGGATGGTCGTGACATATTATTGGCTGGAACAAAAGGCGGAATGGTTTTTGGATTAGATCCAGATCGAAATGGTGAGTTATTATGGGAAAATAAAATCGGGTCCGGAGGCTTCAATGGCGGCGTCCACTGGGGCATGACGCTACTTGATCAATCTTTGATTGCAGCAGTAGCAGATACAGATTTTGGTTTCGATCCGGATTATGAGGGCCATCCGGGGTTATATTCGATAAATATCAATAACGGGAAGCTCGATTGGCAGACACCTGCAGAGGATCACTGCGCGGAAGACAGCAGGCCGATGTGCAGTGATGGCATGTCAGCAGCCATCACATCTATACCCGGGGCTATTTTTGCTGGTTCCTTTGATGGCAGTTTCATGGCTTATGACGATGCCACTGGGGAAATCTTGTGGAAATTTCTTACCAATCGTTCTTTCGAAACCATATCGGGTGAGACTGCCAATGGCGGCTCAATAGAGGGCGATGGCCCGGTAATTATCGATGGTACTGTGTTGATTAACTCTGGCTATTCATTTGGAACACGAATGCAAGGCAATGTACTGCTCGCTTTTACTGCAGACGGTAACTAGATCTAACGTGCGCACTCAATGCAGCTTTATTACCTCGGGACGATTCCGCGGAGAAGAACTATTTTACTCAGAGTATTGAGTTCATTAGCGCCGTATCGCCGTATATCGCGGTCACCTCGACGACTTTGTCATTATTGAAAACCCATGCCTCAGCAAAACTAAAACTGGCGCTCTTACCCGTTGCCCTACCGGTACAGATACAAGTGCCAAGTGCCACCAGTTTGTCATCGTCACCGAAAACGCCGTCGAAATCGATTTTAAATTCAGAGTAGAGGCCACCCATTTTCTCAGCCAGCACTCGGATTTCCTCTGGTCCCTTATGAACCCCACCGTATGGGAGCGTCTTCGCTTCACGAACAACCGAGTTCTCATCCCAGTAACTCATCCACTTTTCAAAGTCACCTGCAAAAAAGGCCGCATATATATCATCCAGAGTTTTTCTATCTCTCGCTTCTTTTGACATGGTCCAGTTTTTCCTCTCACAATTAATTAAACTGTTGAATCGTTCACCCCCCTGAGTTGGATTTGTCTAGGGAGACTCTGCGGTTACAAACTGCCTCTTGAGATTGATGGCTCGCTACAAATCTCTTTATTTAAAAATTGCTTATGCCTGGAAGAATTTTCGGGTGTCATTGACTTCAACGTGATAAATCATTAGACCATTTTGCGAGCCGGCCCAGTCTCCTTGAGAAAGACCGGGCAAATCGCCATTAGAAACCCAAAACAACCATAGGCAATCAGTCCTGTTTTCAACGTGCCCGTTGCAACCTCCAGCCAACCGACAACCAAGGGCGCTGTAAAACCAAATTGCATTCCGACGAATGTAATAACACCAATCATCATGCCCGCGGCATGAGGTGTCATTCCGTCTAACTCCATGGGTATGGTGAAGAATATTCCTGTATAAAATAACAAGCCTATCCCAATCAAGCCCAAGCACAATCGCACTAGAAACCCTCCTAAAAAGACTGCCCCCCAACATTCCGCATCCCAACATGAGGCCATTTGCTATGAGGAAAGGCTTTCTCACGCCTGCCTTAACACCCAGTAGCCCTCCCGCTATTGCGGCAGGGATCCCGAATAAGTATACCGTGCTAACCAAACCACTCGCGGTTGTAATCGTTATGCCCTTTGTTTGGACATAGTATGCCGGAAGGGAAGGAGGCATGACAACAGAGATGGCCACCGGAGCGGAAAAAGCTAGTGCCAATAACCACGTTTCTTTTCGTTTTAGTATGTCTTCTAGCTCAAATTTGTCACAGGTTGCTGAATCATCCGTTCCAGTTGATAAGCTTAACAGCGGGTCTCTCATGCATAAGACTGCAAGGAGGGCGACCACACCGCACGCTCCGCCATAAATTAGCAGCGTATCTTGCCACCCCACCAACCTCATAATCGGAGCAGTAATGGCCAGTCCTAAAGCCCCAGTAACCGCTGCGCCTAAAAAATTAATCGAATTTAAGATTGATAATTCGTTACTCTCAAACCATTGCATTCTGACAGCACCTAACATGGGGAAAAACAATCCGGCACCAACTGAAAAATTGATAATTCGTTACCCTCAAACCATTGCATTATGACAGCACCTGACGTGGGGAAAAACAATCCGGCACCAACTGAAAATATGACGCGACCCAACAATACGATGTTGTAATCAGCGGTATATCCTGAGATCACGCACCCGACTGACACAAGAGTGATGCCAAGACATGTTGTATTTTTAATGCCCAGAGCTCCCGAAACCGTCCCCGAAACGAACGCAAAAATCCCCAATACCAAGGCTACAATGCCTGACGAGAGCCCTGCCTTGGCGAATGAGATCTCGAGTTCGTTGGTAATAGTCAATATCATTGGTCCTATAGCATTCCCAATCACGGCCAGAATCACCGCTCCCAGATAAACGATTATTGCCATAACCCAACGTCTTGGATCTGAGTTGTTAATCATATTTTGCTCGCCCATAAAAATTACTCGATATACAGTTAGCTTAATCTTAAAGCAACGGGACTTGAACTAATTGGCCTACTGATTCATCTGTCGCGTCTCGTCTATGGTGAGCTCTAGGTCCATCTGCCAAATTTGCCATCTTCCATCCGAAAAACGCACCTTGGAGTGATATGTCCCAAGTGCGAGCCATACCTTTTGGTCGGGCAATGTGTGCCATGCTTGAAGGTAGCTGCGCAACAATGCTTCACCTCTGACTACGTTACCTGAATCGTTGATTTCTATCTCATTAAGATCCACCACTTGGGTGCCAATCAAGTGCTGAGTTGGCCCCATGGGCCCGAGGCTGCTGGTTACTAGTTCTAACCACCCATCTATTCCAGTTTTTTGAATGGTATCAATGCCCGGGCCAAAGAAGCTTGCCTTCAGATCTTGCGAAAAGATATCATGATAAATAGCAGCCCCCCTAGCTATTGATGCGGCGTCTGTGAGTCCCAGCAAATCTGTGGCCAGAGCATAAAGTCGCTGCAAATACTCGATATCAAGGATAGCTTGATGCCGAGCCTGTTTCATCATTCCAGCTTCGGAGAGTCTAGGCCTATTAACCATTGCCAACGGCTCTTGAGGCAAATCAGCATGTTCACTGGCAGTGGTTTTCAAGGACAACTTTTTACTTTCCCAATCCGTCATCAGAAAAACTGTAAATAGAAACAGACTCAAATATATAACCAGTAACATTTTATTGTTCACAACGACCTCCGCCATATTTGCCAACCCGTATGATTTGAAAAACATACATACGAGGTATAAGTCCCCCAAGAAGAGATATACTTTATGGGGGCTGATGCCAAGCCGTGACTTGCAGGGGCAGCAGCGCAAGCCTTAATGACTCTGAACTGTCAAGTTCCAACGAGTGAAACACCACTAGCTGATTACCGATAAAATGCTGTGAAGTTCCCGTCGGGGGGGATAAAACTCCTATCACGACACGATTGTTCTCGCTGTTTTGTAACCTCTGAACATTTAACACTGGGTCATGTTAATCTAACCCTCTTATCCCCGCCTCTCTGAACAAAGGTTCGTACTCTGCGAAGTGCGGAGGGCTTGGCGTCGCTCCAATCGTCACACCAGCATCAGTAGTCAGATTATGACCTGTGGTGTAACCAGACTCATCACTGGCTAGCCAAAGAGCCGCATTTGCAACGTCCTCTGCTAGGCCCGGCCTACCTTTTAACGGCGACATCTCGACTAGCTGCTCTATAGATTCATCAACCTTTGACGGATCGCCGAAAAAACTGGCAGCCACCATGGGAGTTGCCATGGCCGCTGCTGCAATTGCGTTAACACGAATGCCTTTACCGCACAGTTCAGCAGCGACATTTTTGGTAAGCCCGACAACCGCATGTTTTGCTGCCGAATAAGCATGAGGACCCCAGCCCCCCATGATGCCAGCCGTGCTAGACATAGAAATTATGGAGCCTTTTCCTCGCGGGATCATCACTCTTGACGCATGTTTCATAGTATAGAAGGTCCCGTGCAATAAAACATCGATTGAATATCTCCACTCGTCGCCAGGAGTCGAGGAAATCGGACCCACTGCCCCTATAATTCCAGCAGAGTGAAATACCGCATCAAGCTGTCCGAAGCTCGAAATTGTTGCATCCACCGCCGTTTCTACATCATTTTCCTCGGTAACATCGCAGTGGCAGTAGATAGTTTCAGTTGGAAACCGATCTCTCAAAGCCCCTCCAAGATCATCCTGAATATCGCATATTGCGACCTTAGCTCCCTCTTGTATAAAACGCTCCACGGTTGCTTGTCCAAGCCCACTGGCACCGCCAGTTATTAGTGCAACCTTGCCCTCTAGTCTCATTATTTAATCTCCTTCTTATATAATTTTTATTTTCCATTTACTCGGCAACGGTCCCAGATGTGACCGACATACTGTTATCCACGACAATTCGCGTGCCATTGACAAACTTCGACTCATCAGAGGCCAGATAAAGCGCGGCATAGGCAATATCACGCGCCTCCCCCTGCTTGCTAACGGGAACTTCCGACATTGCAGCTAACGCCTCTTCGCCATATTTCTTCAACATCGACTCACCAAAGGAGGCAACCATAGGTGTATCAATCCCTGAGGGATGAATAGAGTTACAGCGCACACCATTTTTCTTTTGCGCGCAATGCACCGCTACCGCTCTGGTATATGAGTCGATTGCCCCTTTCGCCATACAGTACGCCGCCACATAACTCTCTCCCTGAATAGCCGCTAACGAACACATATTGACAATAGAGCCTCCGCCACCTGCCGCCATCAATGGTATAGCGCCTTTGCAACCAAAAAACACACTATCGACATGAACTGACATCGTAAACCGATATTCTTCCGTGGTTTGATCCTCAGGGTTACCGACCCTTACAACACCAGCGTTATTTACTAGGACATCTAGTCTCCCAAAGCGCTCAACCGTCTCGTTTAACACTTCCGTCCAACGTGACTCATTACGGACATCTTGATGCATGAAATGGCAACCCAATTCTTCTGCTAATGCCTGCCCCTGCTCATCAGCTATGTCGGTGATTATGAGTTCTGCGCCTTCACCAGCAAATAACCGAGCATCTGCCTCCCCGAGGCCCATGGCTGCCCCGGTTATAATTGCTACCTTGCCTTTTAATCGATCCATTTTTATTGCCTTTTTCTAGATTATGCTTTCAATGGTAACAGATTAACCCGAAAATTAGATGGAAACATTGAGTACGAATGCCTTCACGCTATGTGGCAACTCCCTCACATGATAAGATAACCAAATTATGTGAATGATCAATACATACTGTTGATTGGTATACCAAACGAGAACGACGCCCTGAGAGAATCGTTCCAGGACTCTAGTGCGTAAGATACAAGTAACTATGCTGGGTACTACACAACGCGCCGCAATCTTTTAGGGGAGTCGTTTTTTGAAAAGTTTTGAATTCACGCCGGTAAGCATGCCAGATAATGTGCCAGAATTGCGATCCAAAGTCAGAGGCTTTTTAGCAAAAGAATTGGCTGTAATGCAAGCGTCGGAAAAAGCAAAATCTTGGAGCGGTTTCGATGCTGCTTTTAGCCAAAAGCTTGCGAAGCAAGGCTGGATAGGAATGATGTGGCCGCGTGAACTTGGCGGTGAGGAGGCTACTGCGCTTCACCGCTATGTAGTAATAGAAGAATTACTTGCAGCGGGTGCTCCTGTTGCGGCACATTGGATTGCCGACAGGCAAAGCGGAGCTCACATCATCCGGTATGCCTCCGATGAGGTTCAGAGACGCTTTTTACCCGCTATTGCCGAAGGGAAAATGTACTTTTGCATTGGCATGAGCGAACCCAACTCTGGCTCTGATCTCGCCTCTATCAAGTCCAAAGCTGACCGCGTGGATGGGGGATGGGTAATAAACGGTTCCAAAATCTGGACCACATTCGCACATCGCTCACATATGATGATTGCTCTCGTGCGCACGACACCAAAAGGCGAATCTCGGCATGCTGGCCTCAGCCAATTCATTATCGACTTGTCGGCCGAAGGCGTAAAAATAAAGCCTATTGTTGATCACCAAGGCGAGGAACACTTTGGGGAAATATTCTTTGACAACGTTTTCGTGTCTGATGACATGCTATTGGGTAAAGAAGGGGACGGCTGGGCCCAAGTAAACTCAGAGCTTGCTTTGGAAAGGAGCGGGCCAGAGCGCTACCTGAGTAGCTACCGACTATTTGATGAGCTCCTGAACAACCTTGAGACAGATTGCGATGACATCACCACCGCAACTTTGGGTGATATAGCATCTGATTTATGGACTTTGCGACAAATGTCTCTATCTATTGCTGGACAACTAGCGGATGGAAAGGACCCTTCACTAGAAGCTGCAATGGTCAAAGATCTCGGAGCCTGCTTCGAGCAGAACTTACCAAATATTGTTCAAGCCCAACTTGGTGGCAGTATTCCGCTCAACAGGGAGAACAATCTAAACGAGACACTTAGTTATATCCTAAAGGCATCCCCTGCTTTTTCGCTACGGGGTGGAACAAGAGAGATTCTTCGCACTATCATCGCTAGAGGACTCGGCTTAACATGACTGAGCAACAGCTTTTACTTCAAGAAACAGTGGATAATGTTTTCGAAGAATTGGCGGCTAATGACCGCTGTCTCCAGTCCTCTTGTGATTTCAATTCGCAGTGGCATACACTGCAGAATTTAGGTATTGACAACCTTTTTATCCCCGAAAACAAAGGGGGTTTCTCCGGCTCATGGGAGGATGCCAGGATCATTTTTTATCTGTCGGGAAGGCATGGTATAGCACTTCCGATTTGTGAAACGATTGTCGCAAAAAAACTCTTACTCGATCATAATATCCCTATACCACAAGGTGCGATAACAATCGGAATGAGCAATCCGGGATGCTCAATATCTAAGGATCGCCGTTCTGGCGAGCTGTTATTTTCAGGTGGCCTAAGTGCCGTTCCCTGGGGAAGCCAATCTAGTACAATCTTAACATTTTGCGACGATAAAGCTGGGAACAAACTGATTCTTTTGAAATGCAAGGATGGACAATTGACAGGTGGTCGACCTAACGAAGCGGGAGAGCCTCGAAATAATATTGAGTTCGAGAAAGCTAGGGTTCTTGATAGTGCCGCATTACCCGAGCCGTTTCAACATCTTATGAAAATGGGTGCACTAATGAGAGCCTCACAAATTTCCGGAGCGCTTGATTCTGCCCTCCACCTATCAATCATGCACACAAAAAATAGATCGCAATTTGGCAGGCCACTCGCGAAGTTTCAAGCCATACAACAACAGCTAGCTATTTTTGCAGAGGAGAGCGCGGCTGTTAATTGCGCAACTCGCTCCGCTGCGAGGTCCGAAGATCTCGGTGATAGTTTATTTGAGATCGCAGCAACAAAATTGCGAGCAAACCGCTCTGTAGGTGCCGCGACTTCTATAGCCCATCAAGTGCATGGCGCGATCGGTTTTACTAGAGAATATGATTTGCACCACTTTACACAACGTCTCTGGTCCTGGCGGTCAGAATTTGGTAACGATAGGTTTTGGTCGGAAAGTTTAGGTAAACAGGTCCTAGCTGCCAAAGAGAGCGGTTTTTGGCAATTCATTACTGCGCGCAGTGATGCAAGCACCGAACAACAAGAGTAGTGTAAACGTAAGTAACGAGTAAAGGGGCCGCTTGCGTATGAAATCTCCAGATCTAGTAGACACCATTTTGACCATTCAAAACGACGTAGCAATAGTTACTTTGGATAGGGATGATGTTCGCAATGCCTTGACCGGTACAGCCATTATAGAAGACATTATTTCGGTTTGTGACTGGATTAATAAAAATCGTGAAATTGGCGCTATGGTTCTTACTGGCTCGGGCAAAGCTTTTTCGGCTGGGGGCAATATCAAAGACATGCGAGAGAAAAAAGGTGATATTTTTGGTGGGCAGCCTATTCATCAACAAGATGGCTACCGACGTGGTATTCAGCGAATGAGTCAAGCTCTCTATAAAGTTGAAGTCCCCCTTGTTGCTGCCGTCAATGGGCCAGCAGTCGGCGCAGGCCTGGATGTAATCTGTATGTGCGACATCCGATTTGGGTGCCAATACTCGAAGGTTGGCGAAACATTTGTGAACTTAGGACTTATCCCCGGAGATGGAGGGGCGTGGTTTCTTCCCCGTATCGTGGGCTATCAACGAGCCGCTGAAATGACTTTCTCTGGTCGAATTTTGAGCGCAGAAGAAGCGAAAGAAGCGGGTATTTTCTTGGAGCTTATAGCAGTGGAATCCCTGCTTGATAGCGCTATAGAGGTAGCCGAATCTTATGCCCGCAAACCGCGCGAGGCTACCAGGATGAGTAAACGTCTATTGCGAGCCGGTCAGCGCCTAGAACTCAGTGACTTCCTTGATCTCTGCTCCAGTCAACAAGCGCTCTGTCAAACCAGCCCGCAACACCATGAAGCGGTAGAGGCCCTTTTTAAAAAAAGCTAGTCGCTGTGTTTGGACGCATTTGTTCACTTGACACGTGCCAGAATTCCGTCCAGTTCATCTAAACTATTATATCGAAATATCAGCTTACCTCGGCCTGTTGACGAATGCTGGATTTTGACGTCGGCACCAATACGATCGGAAATATCTTGCTGAAGGCGCTCTAGATCCGGCTGCACTATTTCTTTTTTAGCCGGTTTTGAAGTCTTTTTTTGCAACCTCTTTACTAATACCTCGGTTTGTCGAACTGATAGTTCACCATCAACCACAATAGTGGCTGTATCTATCTGCTGTTTCCCGGCCAAGCCAAGAAGGCATTTTGCATGACCTATATCTATAGCACGACGAACCAGATAATTTTGCACGAAAGGTTCCAAGTTTGCTAAACGCATTAGATTGGTTACCGTAGACCGAGATTTTCCAACCGTATCAGCTATTTCCTGTTGAGTAAGATGGAATTCATTTTGAAGTCGGATTAATGCCTCGCTCTCTTCCATTGGATTTAGGTTCTCGCGCTGAATATTTTCTATTAGCGCCATTGCAATGGCTGTTCTGTCGTCAATTTCCCGCACTATTGCTGGTACCGTCTCTAGACCTGCCCGCTGAGCCGCCAACCAGCGCCGTTCTCCAGCAACAATTTCATATGCACCCGGTTGAACTTCACGGATGATAAGAGGTTGCACAATGCCTTGCTCCCCTATAGAGTGAGCCAATTCATCAAGTGCCTTGGAATTGTAATCTTTTCTCGGCTGATATTTCCCTCGCTTCAGAAATTCTATGGGTATATCCCTAATTTCTCGATCGGCTTTGACGCGTTCTTTAAAACCGTCTTGTTGACCATCTTGCAGGTTCACATAGTCGCCCATCAAGGCATCCAACCCTTTCCCAAGGCTTTGTCTTTTAATGCCCATGTTGATATGCCTCCGTCTCTTCCGAGACAATTTGGTTTTTCCGCTCATTTTTCAATATCTCAGCCGCGAGGGCTAAGTAAGCGGTAGCGCCTTTTGAGTTCTTATCATACGCCAAAGCAGGCTTGCCGTGACTGGGCGCTTCTGCAAGTCTGACATTTCGCGGTATGCTTACCCTATATAATTTGTCATCAAAATACTTCCTCAACTGCGCCGAAACTGCGTTAGTCAGGCTACTTCTTGGATCATACATAGTTCTCAAAATACCTTCTATTCGCAAGCGCGGATTTATATCTCTCGAGATCTTACGGATCGTATGGTTAAGGGCAGACAATCCCTCCAGAGCAAAATATTCGCATTGCATAGGGATAAGCACCCCATCACCAGCTACGAGTGCATTCACGGTAAGCATGTTTAGGGAAGGCGGGCAATCAATAATAATATAATCATAACTTTTAGAGACTTGATTCAAGCATTTAGCAAGCCTTTGCTCTCTCTCCGGCGCTTGCATTAACTCCACTTCGGCGGCTACAAGATCTCCATTAGAGGGGAGAACATGATAATTGCAGTGCGCACTATTAGAGATAACCTTTTCTATGCTCTCTCGTCTCGTCAGGAAATGGTAAGTCGTGTAATCGCATAACTGTTTGTTGATGCCAGAGCCCATTGTAGCATTACCTTGGGGATCCAAATCCACTAACAACACACGGTTGTTATAGTAAGCTAGAGAAGCCGCTAAATTTACGCTTGTAGTGGTCTTGCCTACACCACCTTTTTGATTTGCAATAGCTAAAATTCGGGTCACAGCGTATTACCTATAAATCCTGAGCTTTTATTTTGATTATATGCCGATCTCGGTCCAACCCGGGCACTGATAACTTTGTTAAACTCAAAATGTCATACCCCTCGGGTATGCTTCGCATTTCTTTTTTAGGAACTTTGCCTTTCATGGCAACGAATATAGTCTTTTTCGATGCCAAATGCCCGCAGCTTTCCAACATTGTAGATAATTCAGAAAAAGCACGTGTTATGATCATGTCGAACGGCTTTTCCGGACTATAATGCTCAACTCTTTTGTTTATTTCTTGAACATTATCCAAATGCAACTCTGTGCGCACTTGAAACAGAAATCTTGTCTTTTTCCCATTACTATCAAGCAAGGTGAAATCTTTTTCTGGAGACATTATCGCTAGCGGAATACCCGGCAATCCTGCCCCACTGCCAACATCTATGAACCTGTCGCCCTTGAGATGAGATATAAGCGATAGGCTGTCGAAAACATGAACCTTCAGTATTTCACGGGGGGTCTTTACAGCAGTGAGATTATAAACCTTATTCCATTGGATCAGTAGCTCAGTGTAATGCAAAAATTGGTCTATTTGCCGCTTACAGCAATTCAATCTTAACTGCCCTAGTCCATTTTCAAACAAAGCACGATGATCATCTTGCATGCAAGATCTAGGCTGCATGTTTTTTTAAGGATATCAGCAACAATGATATTGCTGCAGGTGTAACTCCCTGAATTCGGGAAGCCCGCGCAAGGTTTTTAGGTTTTGCAGCAGTTAATTTTTGTATCACTTCGTTTGACAGCCCCGACACCGCCGAATAGTTGAAACTTTCTGGAATAACAGTTTTTTCGTGATTTTTTAACCGCTTTATTTCATCTTTTTGTCTTTCTATGTACCCGGAGTATTTTGCTTCAATTTCCAACTGCTCACCCACAACTGGATCTATTTTCACTTCAGCATCTGATACCAAATCGTAATGTATTTCTGGTCGTTTTAATAACTCGAAAAGATTGTATTCTCTAGATAAAGGGCGATTTACATGGGGAGATATTTTTTCGGCTGCCACACTTTTTGGCTGAATCCAAGTAGTTTTCAATCGTTGGCGCTCGATTTCTATTGCATCAATTTTTTCGTTAAATGCGCGCCATCTATCTTCTCCAACTAGTCCGAGCTTGTACCCCTTCTCAGTGAGTCTTTGATCCGCGTTATCTTCTCTCAGCAACAATCGATATTCAGCACGACTGGTAAACATCCTATAGGGCTCCTCTGTGCCCCTACTGATAAGGTCATCAACCAAAACACCAATGTAAGCGCTCTCTCGCCCTGGGCACCATGATGAGTCGCCCTTGACCATTAGTGCTGCGTTAATGCCTGCTATGAGTCCTTGCGAGGCAGCTTCTTCATACCCAGTAGTACCGTTTATCTGGCCAGCAAAGAATAAGCCTTTAATAGCATTGGTTTGCAATGAATAATCCAAGTCCTGTGGATTAAAGAAATCGTACTCTATGGCATAACCAGGCCTTGTTATATGCGCGTTTTCAAAACCCTCAATTGTTCTGATAAAATCCCATTGAAGGTCGTATGGCAGGCTTGTGGAGATGCCATTGGGATATAGCTCTTGAGTATCTAAGCCCTCTGGTTCCAAAAATATTTGATGTTTATTTTTATCCGAGAAACGCTCTACCTTATCTTCAATTGAAGGGCAATAGCGAGGACCAATGCCTTCTATAATTCCCGCGTATAAAGGCGAACGGCTCATACCGCTGCGGATAATTTCATGGGTCCGCGAATTCGTCTGTGCGATCCAGCAGCAAACTTGTTTAGGGTGTTGATCACGATTTCCCATAAAAGACATTACGGGTCGCGGGTTATCGCCCCACTGCTCAGGCAACTTGGCAAAATTCACACTCCGAGCATCAATTCTTGGTGGCGTACCTGTCTTCAACCGATCTACTTGAAAAGGGAGATCACGCAATTTCTCAGCTAACGAAGTTGACGGTGGATCACCAGCTCTACCTGCAGACTTACTTGCCATGCCCACGTGTATTTTGCCGCTTAAAAAAGTGCCAGCTGTAAGAATCACAGCTTGGGCACGGATTTTTAAGCCCATTTCAGTGACGATCCCGACAATTTGGTCGCCACTTATTATTAAATCATCAACTGCCTGCTGGAGTATGGACAAGTTTGGTTGATTTTCTAGGGCTAGACGGATTGATTGTTTATATAAATTTCTATCTGCTTGAGCCCGAGTTGCCCTTACCGCTGCGCCTTTACGAGAATTTAGGACCCTAAATTGAATACCTGCTTTATCTGCTGCGGTTGCCATAATGCCGCCAAGAGCGTCAATTTCTTTAACAAGGTGACTTTTACCAATACCTCCGATAGCCGGATTGCATGACATTTGTCCTAACGTTTCAATGTTGTGAGAAATTAATAATGTGGTTTGTCCCATCCTCGCCGACGCTAAACACGCCTCTGTTCCGGCATGCCCGCCTCCTACAACTACAACATCATAAATATCAGGATATAACATGAGGGCTTATTCATTAATTTGAGATTGGTTGGGTAGTGTATATTTGTTTTAATCTTAGTAATACTTTAATTATTATAAATATATAATATATTAATTTATTGTTGTTATTATTATTGCCAACATTTTCGGTGGAAAAAGCTTTTTATACTCTGGATTTCAGTTGGTTATATAGCATTTGAAGTTGTTTTAAATCGGTTCAGTAGCTGTGCAATACTTCTGGAAAAGTTTAGCTAACATACATTGGTTTTAACTTTTTAAAACTAGACATTAGAAAACTCTGATAGATATCCCCTGTTTATTTACATGTTATTACAGAAATTTATGCTCACAAAAAATTGTGTAAAATTTAAGATCTACATATAATCACATCCAGCAATTGATAAATTTTGTTAACACTTTGGAATAAGACGATGAAAAGAACTTTTCAACCCAGTAATTTAAAGCGAAAGAGGACGCATGGTTTTCGTGCTCGCATGTCTTCAAAAGGTGGGAGAGCTGTGATTAATCGTCGCAGAGCTAAAGGCCGAAAGCGACTAGCTGCTTAAACAATGGAGCCTGAACAGCTCAGGCATAAATTTCCAAAACATCTTCGACTTAGCAACTCTGAGGATTACCGAGGGGTGTTGGATCTCAGTGACGTTAAAGTGGCTCATCCCTGTTACTTGCTGTTAGCGAAGTTAAATAAAAAAGAGTATTCTCGGTTGGGCTTGATTGTGGCGAAGAAAAACCTTCCTAAATCAGTAGCACGCAATCGTTTGAAGCGGTTGGTTAGGGAAACTTTCCGACAATTCCCCATTAACCCATCTGTGGACGTAGTTTTCTTGTCCAGAAGAGGAGTTGTAGACATTGGAAAACAAGATATGCGTTCAATGTTGACCAAAGCCTGGAAAAGGCTTTCGCTTAAATGTCAAAATTTAGAGAATTCTCTTGAGTAGCATACTTATCATTTTAATAAAGTTTTACCGTTTATTTGTCAGCCCTATGATTGGCCCGAATTGTCGTTTTTATCCCTCATGTTCAGGGTATGCGATAGAAGCTTTGCACGAACACGGCACCATAAAAGGAATCCGATTAACAATGCATAGAATTCTCAAATGCCACCCATTCCATCTGGGCGGTTATGATCCGGTCCCACGGGAACAAAAAAATTGTGAACTGCGAAAAACAACTGATTTAGAGTAGTACATCTTATGGATTGGATAAAGATCTCCTTAATAGCTTCCATGGCGGTTGTTACTTGGTTGCTGATAATTGAATGGAATCGCTTCGAACCTGAAACTGTCGACTTTCCTGTAACAGAGACCGTTTTAAGCGAGGAAGATCGGTCTGACGATGTCCCCTATTCTCAGTTGCAGAAATCTGACGATTATTTACCCTTACAAAAAAAAGGGGATGAGGTTAATTTTTTTGAGTCCGAGAGTTTGGGAGGCAGTGTCAGCATAATAACCGATGTTTTTAAAGTGGACATAGATCTTAGAGGTGGCGATATTGTGGGGGTAGAATTATTGAAGCACCTCAGTGCCATGCCTGAAGATGATGGTAAACCAATAAAGCTACTTCAGCGTTCAATCCAAACTAATTACATAGCGACCAGTGGTTTAATCGGGCCAAACGGGACTGATAGTAGAGAAAAAGGTAGGCCTGTATTTTCGAGTTTAAAAAATAGGTATGAGCTCGGCAAAGACGAGGAGATCATAGTAGACTTAATTGCTGATCAGGGTTCGGTGGAGTTCACCAAGAGATTCATTTTTGCTCGCAGTAGCTATGATATTAAAGTCAGCTATCTCATCAATAACAAAGGGCCTTCTGACTGGCGGGGAAGTTTTTTCGGTCAGATAAAGCGAGATAATAGTTTGCCAGTTCAGTTGGATACGGTGCTTGGACAGCGACCATTCCTTGGCGGTGCATTAAAAGAACCAGACAAAAACTTCGCAAAATATAGTTTAAACGATATTGATAATGATGCGGTATCCGCAACGCTTAAGGGTGGTTGGATGGCGTTTCTACAGCATTATTTTGTTAGCGCGTGGATACCTCCTCACGACGAAATGAATCGTTATTCTTTCAAAAAGTCGAATACTCAGTCTGGGGTTTATTTGTTTAATTTTGTAGGCGAAGAGATTCGCCTTGCAGAAGGGGAACGCGGAGAATACATGGCAAAGTTTTATGTTGGTCCCAAGGACCAAATAGAGCTTGAAAAATTAGCTGAGCATCTTGATCATGTCGTTGACTATGGGATCTTTTGGATAATTTGTAAACCAATATATCAGTTACTAGTTTTCATTCATGGGGTTTTAGGTAATTGGGGGTGGGCTATTGTTGGCTTGACGATTTTTATAAAACTTCTGCTATTCCCCTTGTCCGCGAAAAGTTTGAAATCCATGGCTAGGTTAAGAAGTTTGCAACCCGAGATGGAGAGAATTAAAGAATTATATGGTGATGATAGACAAAAAATGGGTCAGGAACAGATGGCTCTTTGGAAGAAGGAAAAAGTAAATCCAGTTAGCGGTTGCTTGCCCATGCTTTTACAAATGCCCGTATTTATTTCTCTCTATTGGGTGTTGATGGAAAGCATCGAAATAAGACATGCCCCTTGGCTGTTATGGATAGAAGATTTATCTGCAATGGACCCTTACTTCGTTTTGCCACTTTTGATGGGTTTAAGTATGTGGGTTATGCAAAAACTTCAACCGGTTCCGAGTGACCCCATGCAGGCTAAAGTCATGCAGTATATGCCTATAGCCTTTACATTTATGTTTCTGTGGTTCCCCTCTGGCTTGGTACTATATTGGACAGTAAATAACTTGTTATCACTAGGGCAGCAGTATGTGATAAATAAACAAATTTCCGATATAAAGTAGGTTGGCGTTTTAATAAATTGGTTTTGAATAGCCTAGATACTATCGTAGCAATCGCCACCCCCGCCGGCGTTGGCGGAATAGGGGTTGTGCGCTTGTCAGGGAATGATATTAAAAAATTTATACTCTCGATCCTGGGTGAAGAAATTCAACCTAGAATGGCCAGTTACCACAAGTTTATTGGTTCGGACGGAGAGTGCCTTGACACTGGTATCGCTCTTTATTTTTCCGCACCAAACTCATTTACTGGGGAAGAAATTCTTGAATTACAGGGGCACGGTGGCAGCGTGGTTCAGGATCGATTAATCCAGCGTTGCGTAGAATTGGGCGCGAGAGTAGCACGTCCAGGAGAATTTAGTGAACGAGCATTTTTAAATGGCAAGCTAGATCTGGCAGAAGCAGAAGCGGTGGCCGATCTAGTAGAGGCTGGTTCGGTCCAAGCAGCTAGATCAGCGGTTCGCTCAATGTGCGGAGATTTCTCCAGAGAGATTAAAAATGTTGTAAATTCGTTAAAAGACATTAGAGTCTTTGTGGAGGCTTCAATTGATTTTCCTGAAGAAGAAATTGAATTTTTGACTGACCCGAAAATATTACAGACATTAGAAAATATTGAGAACAGACTTGGCGATATTATTAACAAGGCTCGTCACGGTGTTTTATTGCGGGATGGTTTAACCATCGTATTGGCTGGAAGACCCAATGCAGGTAAATCAAGTATTCTCAACTGTTTGGTCGGCAGCGAAGAGGCGATTGTGACCGCTGAAGCGGGCACTACAAGAGATGTTCTGAGAAAGGCTGTGGTCGTTAATGGTATACCACTGCAATTGATTGATACTGCGGGGTTGCGAGAAACGACGAGCATTGTGGAAAAAGAAGGCATTCGCAGAGCTTGGGCAGAAATTGAGGTGGCGGATTGTGTTTTGTATGTTGTTGACGCTACAGAGGTTTCTAATCCCAGCGTTAATACCGTTTGGCCTGATTTTTATAGGAAATTTCCAGAATCCACAGCCTCATTGACATTGGTATTAAACAAAATTGATTTAACTGATTTGGCGCCCGGAGAGATGATTAATAATGATCCGGCGTTCTGTGTGTCAGCAAAATATCGAACCGGGATAAACGCTTTGATAAATCATTTGTTTCAGCAGGCAGGTTTCTTAGATCGAGGTCAAGGTGCTTTTTCGGCTCGGGGAAGGCATGTTTCCGCTCTCAAATCTGCTTTGTCTCATGTTACTTCAGGAAAACAACAATTGATTCAATCGGGTTCTGGTGAATTAGTTGCCGAGGACTTGAGACAAGCGCAAAATAGTTTATCAGAAATAACCGGCAACATAACTTCTGATGAACTACTGGGAGAGATTTTTTCGTCCTTTTGTATTGGAAAATGACCAATTTGTCAAAACCGGTCAAACTTTTTTTTCTATTGTATAGAATTATACGATATATCCATATTACCACTGTTTTTTTCACTGTTTATACACATGTTATCCACACCATGCGGTCAAAAACTAACCATTTTATTTTAAATAAATGTTAGTCGTTAAAATTTAATTAAACTTTAAATTATTGATAAATATAGGTTTTATGTTTTTTGGGTTCTAACCTTAAATTTATCATATGTGGATAATCCTTATTTCTTTATATATGATGGATTGAAAATTTTGATCAGAAAGTATTTAGCTCCTAAAGAAGTCGCCCAGCAAAAGTGCAACCGATCAACGGACAGTAATCTAAGACATACACGCTAGAATCTAGATTCGAAAAAAAGGAATAAAACCATGCCAGCTGAAGCGGCTCATATTATATGGACACAATGTCAAAACCAGCTCAGAGACGAACTTCCGGAGCAGCAATATAACACTTGGATCAGACCGCTAAAAACTGGAGAGTATCAAACTTCTGACAAATCTTGGGATGAATTATGTTTATTTGCCCCTAACAGATTTATAGAAGACTGGGTTAAAAATAAATTCAGTGGCAGAATTCAAGAGCTTTGTATGCAATATGGAGGTAAAACAGTATCTTTGCGCGTCACCAGCAATGTTATTCAAGAGCAGTTTGTACATCGGTCTTCTGATAATGCAGGTGATTTGAAAATTACTGATAAGCAGCACGTCAATTCAAAATCAATAACAAAATCAGTTTCTGCATCTGCTGTTAAATTGACATCCGCCGCAGAAAAAAGTCTTCAAAGTAATCTAAACGAGAATTTTATATTTAAAAATTTTGTAGAGGGCAAATCGAATCAGTTAGCTTTTGCTGCGGCCCAGCAAGTAGTTACAAATCCTGGAGGGTCTTATAATCCGCTCTTTATATACGGTGGAGTTGGTCTAGGCAAGACACATTTGATGCATGCAGTAGGCAACTCTATGCGAGATTCTAATCCTCAAGCAAAAATTGTTTATTTGCACTCCGAGCGATTCGTTGCTGACATGGTTAAGGCACTGCAGCTAAAGGCTATAGACGAGTTTAAAAACTTTTACCGATCGGTAGATGCGCTTTTGATAGATGACATTCAGTTTTTCTCTGGTAAAGAACGTTCTCAAGAGGAGTTTTTTCACACGTACAATGCCCTCCTTGAAGGCGGGCAGCAAATGATATTGACTTGTGATCGTTATCCAAAAGAAATGGACGGCGTGGAAGAAAGACTCAAATCAAGGTTTGGGTGGGGGCTTACCGTAGCAGTTGAACCGCCAGAATTAGAAACGCGAGTAGCAATTTTGATTAATAAAGCTCAACAGGCTGGAGTGCCACTTACTCGAGACGCGGCATTTTTCATTGCTCAAAGAATCCGATCCAATGTTAGAGAGTTGGAGGGAGCTTTAAAGCGAGTAATGGCTCACGCGCAATTCTCTGGGCGTGTTATAGACATAGATTTAATTCGCGAATCGCTTAAAGATTTGTTGGCACTGCAGGACAAGCTGGTTACCATAGACAATATTCAGAGGGTTGTGGCCGATCAATACAAGTTAAAAATTTCAGATTTACTCTCAAAACGACGAAGTCGTTCTGTGGCAAGGCCAAGACAAGTGGCAATGTTTTTAGCGAAAGAACTTACCAGTCATAGCTTGCCGGAGATAGGAGAGGCTTTTGGTGGTAGAGATCATACTACGGTGCTGCATGCGTGTCGTAAAATCCGAGAATTAGAAATTGCCGATAAAGAACTAAAACGAGATTTAAAAAGTTTATTTAGAAAATTATCCACTTAATCAATATTCGGTAACGCCGAGGAAATCTTATGAAATTCAGTTTAGTACGTGAAGCCCTTCTGAGACCGCTGCAATTAGTAGTGGGTGTTGTTGAGCGGCGTCAAACTTTGCCGATACTTTCGAACGTCCTTTTGAGTATTGACGACAAGAGACTATCTGTCACTGGCACCGACTTGGAGGTAGAGATAATTGGTTATACGGAAACTTCCGCGGTTATTGAAAGTGGAGAGATCACAGTTTCAGCGCGAAAACTGGTTGACATAGTGCGGTCTCTTCCAGAAGGAGCAAAAATCGATTTTGCCAGTGGTGATGGAAAAGCTCTGGTAACTAGCGGACGGAGTCGATTTACCTTGGCAACTCTTCCGTCTAATGAATTTCCTTCTGTTGATGGCGGCGATAAAACACTTGAACTGTCTATGCAAGGCAGTGTCGTGAAAGATTTCATCGCTGCTACCTCATTTGCAATGGCGCAACAAGATGTTCGCTACTATTTAAATGGTATGTTATGGGAGGTGTCAGAAAATAATCTACGTGCTGTGGCGACTGACGGCCACCGTATGGCGAGATGTGATGTTGTCTGCGAGGTGTCTTCAGATACTACTGTAAGCGCGATAATACCGAGAAAAGGCGTTGTCGAACTTGCAAGGCTGTTATCTAATGACCAGGTAGACATATCTTTAGGGTCGAACCATATAAGGATAACATCTGAAGATTTTTGCTTCACTTCAAAATTGGTGGACGGGGCTTATCCAGATTACGAAAGGGTTATGCCAGAAGAAGGGGAAAAAATCGTTTTGGGTGATCGTGACGAATTGAAACAGGCTTTCAGTCGCGCGGCTATTTTATCTAATGAGAAATTTAGAGGCGTACGTGTATTGTTATCATCGGGTTCGCTTAAGATGATTGCAAATAATCCTGAACAAGAAGAGGCCGAAGAAGAAATTTCAGTGGACTACTCTGGTGATGACTTGGAAATAGGTTTTAACGTAAGTTATCTACTTGATGTGCTTAATGTACTCCGGGGTAATGACGTTCGCTTAAGCCTTTCGGATGCTAACAGCAGTGCTTTGGTCGAAGACACATCAAATTACAACGCAGTATACGTAGTGATGCCCATGCGATTGTAGGTTTTTTGAGTTGCATGTGTTCTAGAGAGGCATTCATTCGAGATGCAGCTGTCAACACTGAACATTTCGCATGTCAGAAATTTGCAAACGACACGTCTGCAGTTTAGCCCGTTAGCGAATGTTGTATTTGGAGATAATGGCAGTGGAAAGACGAGCTTTCTTGAATCTATTTATCTGCTAGGCCGCGGGCGGTCTTTTAGGCATAGAGACCTAAAGACCGTGGTTCAATCAGGAACCAAAGAACTCGTCGTTTCAGGTACCATTTTTAGCGATCAAAATGACGTTTCATCGAGCTTAGGCGTAAAAAGAACCACAGAGGGGCGGTTTGAGGCCCGACATAATGGAGATGGACTTCGTTCGGCGAGCCAGCTTGCGCCTAAGTTGCCTCTTCAGATGGTGGATGCACATAGCTTTATTCTCCTTGAGGGCGGAGCTATGCAGCGACGCCAGTTCATTGACTGGGGCGTGTTCCACGTGGAACCGTCGTTTGGAGGTGTTTGGCGTCGTATGCAGCGGGCATTAAAGCAGCGGAATCATTTACTCCGTCATGATAGAATGGACAGAGAGCAACTTGTTGTTTGGACCAAAGAGTTTGTCAGTGTTTCTGATGCCATAGATCGGCACAGAGGAAATTATTTAGCAGATCTGGAGCTAGAAATTCGCGGAATATCAAAGTATTTCGATGGTTTGGGAGTGCTTAGTTTAGAATATTTAAGTGGTTGGGATCACAAGATTGGTCTTGCCGATGCTATAAAGGCGGATTTCGATAAGGACCGAAGGTTGGGTAAGACTCATCAAGGAGCGCATCGCGCTGATCTAGTCGTGAAGATCGATGGGGCTTCTGCTGCGGATAGGCTATCTAGGGGACAATTGAAGCGTCTAATTTATATTTTGAAACTGGCTCAGGCATCGCTCCACAAAAAAAGGACGACAGAGTCATGCATTTTTTTACTCGATGATCTGCCGGCAGAGCTCGATGGTCGTCATCTGCGGCAAGTTTTAGGTTGCTTAAATGAGCTTTCTTGCCAATATTTTGTTACGGGGATTGAAAAAACCGATTTTAAGGATCTTCTGGTGGATATTGCGCACCAGATGTTCCATGTGGAACAAGGCAGGATTTCTCTGGCTTAAATTAGGAAATTAATAAAATATGACCGACGAAAAAAATTATGATTCTTCGAGTATTACGGTCCTCAAGGGATTGGATGCTGTTCGAAAGCGCCCTGGGATGTACATTGGAGACACAGATGACGGAACTGGTTTGCATCACATGGTCTTTGAAGTCGTTGACAATTCCATTGACGAGGCCTTGGAAGGTTTTTGCTCTGAAATAAAAGTGCTTATCCATCCTGATGAGTCGATTTCTGTAGTAGATAATGGCCGTGGTATTCCCACGGAAATGCATGCTGAGGGTGTCTCTGCCGCAGAAGTTATTATGACAGTGCTTCATGCGGGGGGTAAATTTGATGATGACAGTTATAAAGTTTCAGGCGGTTTGCATGGCGTCGGCGTGTCAGTCGTAAATGCTCTTTCAAAAGATTTGCGTTTGACTATTCGTAGAAACTCGAAAGTATATGAACAATTATATAAAGATGGAGTGCCACAGGCGCGCTTGTCAGAGATAGGTGACACGACTAGCACTGGCACCGAAATACACTTTGTGCCCTCTCCGGATACATTTACTAATATAAAATTTAGTTTTGAGATTCTGGCAAAGAGACTTAGAGAGCTTTCTTTTTTAAACTCGGGGGTAAAAATCATTCTTCGAGATGAGAGAACCTCCAAAGAAGAGACTTATGGCTATGATGGAGGGTTGAGAGCTTTTGTCGAATTTTTAAATTTGCATAAAACTGCGATCAACAGCATGTTTCATTTTTCTGTTGATCGAGAGGATGGTGTTGGTGTAGAGGTTGCAATGCAGTGGAATGACGGGTTTCAAGAAAATTTGCTCTGTTACACAAATAATATCCCCCAGAAAGATGGCGGCACGCATCTTCAGGGGTTTAGAGCGGCATTAACACGTGGCCTAAATAGTTATATAGAAAAGGAAGGCTTTGCTAATAAGACAAAGGTAAATACTACCGGCGATGACGCCAGAGAAGGGCTTACGGCGATAGTATCTGTGAAGGTGCCTGATCCGAAGTTTTCTTCTCAAACCAAGGATAAGTTGGTTAGTTCGGAGGTGAAGACAGCAGTCGAGCAAGAGATGGGAAGCAAATTCACTGATTACCTTCTAGAATTTCCACAAGATGCTAAGTCGGTGGTCAGTAAAATGATTGATGCAGCTCGGGCAAGGGAAGCTGCGAGAAAAGCGAGGGAGATGACGCGTCGAAAAGGAGCGCTCGATATTGCTGGGTTGCCAGGCAAGTTGGCCGATTGTCAAGAGAAAGATCCGGCTTTATCCGAAATATACCTTGTTGAGGGAGATTCTGCTGGAGGTTCCGCAAAGCAAGGTCGGGATCGTCGGACCCAAGCGATACTGCCCTTGAAAGGAAAAATTCTGAATGTGGAAAAGGCTAGATTCGAAAAAATGTTGTCTAGTGCTGAAGTCGGTACACTAATTACGGCCTTGGGCTGCGGGATAGGATCTTCAGAATTCAATTTAGAAAAACTGCGTTATCACACCATAGTAATTATGACCGATGCCGATGTAGATGGATCACACATACGAACACTTTTACTGACATTCTTTTTTAGGCATATGCGCGAGTTAATTGAAAATGGTCACATTTTCATAGCCCAGCCGCCTCTTTACAAAGTTATTAAAGGCAAGGCCGAGGAGTATCTGAAGGACGATATGGCGCTCACGCATTACCTCACTACCAAAGCACTTGAAGATGCCAGTTTGCATATCAATGAAGACGCCCCTGCTATCCAAGGAGTGGCGCTAGAGGCTTTAGTGAGATCATTTCAAGAAGTTTCCGGCATGATTGAAAGGTTGTCTATGATATACCCCCGGGAGGTTCTTCAGGCCATGGTATACACTGAAGAATTTGGTTCTGAGCTATTGACCAATGTTGATGCAATGAAAAATTGGTGTAACGATATCGAAGGAAAGCTCAAATACGCAGAAAATGGAACGCGTCGTTACGGAGTTGAAATCTTCGAAGATCAAGAGAGGCGCATTTTCCTCCCTATGGTGGAAGTAATTGCGCATGGAGTGTCTCACACTTATACAATTTCTCGTGACTTTTTTACCTCCAATGAATACGAATCAATTGTAGCTCTTGGACATAGATTGAGGGGATTGATTGAAGAGGGAGCATTCATCCAGCGCGGTGACAAGAAAAAGGAGATTTATAGTTTTGAGGATGCACTGCAATGGCTTATGGGAGAATCCCGGCGAGGGATAAATACACAGCGTTATAAAGGACTTGGAGAAATGAATCCCGAGCAGTTATGGGAGACGACAATGGACCCGGCGAATCGAAGAATGCTCCGGGTAACTATTGACGATGCAATAACAGCAGACCAGATGTTTACGACGCTTATGGGAGATAATGTGGAGCCAAGACGAGAATTTATAGATACTAATGCGCTATCAGTAGTAAATCTAGACATATAGAGGTAGGTCAATCAAGTGTCAGATACCATAATTTGAGATTAATCTCCCTCAACACCAGTAAGTAATGAAAAGTCGGCGATGCCACAGAACAACTGCCTCAATTCTTGAAGCAATGCTAATCGATTCCTCCTTATCTGGGGTTCCTTTGCCATAACAAGGACCTTTTCAAAGAACTCGTCGACTGGTTCTCTTAGTGACGCCAGCTCTTTTAAGGCAATTTCGTACTTTTTCTGGGATATGAGTTCATGCGCAATCGATTTCTTTTCCTCCAAATTCTTGAACAAAGTTATTTCTGCTGGTTCTCGCAACATCGTCGCATCAACTGAAAGGTCTCGGGAAGTTGCGCTAGACAAAATATTCACAACGCGCTTGTTGGAAGCTATCAAAGCTCCTGCGTCTGGAAGTTGGCTGAATTGAGAGATCGCTAAAACACGACGATTTATGTCTAACGGGTTTGATAGACCAAGCGTCGCAACGGCTTTAAAGTTTTCGATTGATATTTTTTTATCTTTGTATATAGAAATCAAGCGCCCTAAAATATAAGTGAGCGCTGACTTACTTGCCTCGTTCGATTTGTCTTTTTCTGATATTAGGCGCCCTGAAAATTCTATTGCTCGTCTTAAATCAATGTCAATGTCGTTTTCCAGTATTATATTCAAGAGCCCCACACAAGTCCGACGTATAGCAAAGGGGTCTTTCGATCCTGAGGGCTGTTGGCCAATAATAAATATGCCAATTAACGTATCTAAACGATCTGCTATCGCTAGAGTGATGCCCTCAGCACTCTTGGGAGTTTTGTCACCAGCAAAGCGAGGAAGGTAATGTTCCCGGATAGCGGTTGCTATTTGGGGTTTCTCATTATCATTTTGTGCGTAATATCCTCCCATAATCCCCTGTAAATCTTCAAACTCTCCAACCATATCGGTCACCAGATCTGCTTTGCAAATAGCCGCGGCCCTAGCAGCCAGATCTGGAGCACTTCCAATAGTATCTGATAGGTAATGGCACAACTTAACAAGACGTTCAGTCTTGTCTAAAACTGAACCTAATTGCGCTTGATATACAACTCCAGCAAGTTTTTCTCGCTTGGCCTCTAAGCTAGATTTACAGTCATTTTCAAAAAAAAATACAGCATCTGCTAACCGAGCTCTTAAAACTCGCTCATTACCCGTAATTACTTGAGCTGGATCTGCGCTCTCGATATTTGCCACCGTTATAAAAGCAGCCATTAATTCCCCGTTTTTGTCCACAATATGGAAATACTTTTGATGTCCTCTCATGGCAGAGATAAGGGCTTCGTCCGGTATCTTTAAAAAATCTTTATCAAAATATCCTAGGAGTGGCACAGGCCATTCAGTAATCGCAACCACCTCATCAATCAGAGACGGTTCCATTACGGCTACACCGCCAAATCCAATTGCTAACTTCTGGACCCCTTCAATAATAAGACGGCGTCTTTCAACGACTAAAGAAACTACATGATGCTCATAAAGCTGTTGCTCATATGAACTACCTGACCTAATTACTATCTCTTTCTTGGCATGAAACCGATGTCCTTGACTAACGGCGCCAGAATTGACACCCAAAATATTTTTGCGTAAGACCTCTTTACCAAAGAGAAGAACCACCCAGTGAACTGGTCTTACAAACTCCAGTCTATTCGTGCCCCAACGCATACGTTTCTTAAACGGCAGCTTGGAGAGTACCTGGTTGATCAAGTCTTCAACAACATCTTCGGTTAACCTTCCTTCAATGGCTTGTTTAACACGAAGCTTGTCTTGCTTACCATCGAAACTGATACATTCTTTTAATCTATCTATTTCTAGATTATTTCGTGCAGCAAAAACTTCCCCAGCCTTTGAGGGGGAACCATTTTCCTTGAATGCAATGTCAACGGATGGTCCCCAGACGACTTTGTCAATATCTTGTGCCTTCCTTTGCAGCGACTTGATCCAGAGAGCAATTCGTCGAGGTGTAGCATAAGTTGTGACATCAGAGTGCGACAGCCTTTGTTGTTTAAGCGCTGCAAGCACACCCGATGAGAAAGCTTCTGATAGAGGCATTACTTCTGACGAAGGCATTTCTTCTAGACCGATTTCTATAAATAAATCATCTCTCATTAGTCCTATCCGCCTTTGCCAAGCCCGGCTTTTTTGATTGTTTCCTTGTCAGCTAGGGGGAAACCCATTCTTGCTCGTGAATCTAAATACAGTTTTGCGACTATTCGAGCTAAGTTCCGGACGCGGAGAATATAGCGCTGTCTTTCGTTAACCGAGATGGCTTTCCTCGCATCAAGTAGATTAAACGTATGGGATGCTTTCATCACCATTTCATAGGCTGGCAGCGGGAGCTCGGAAGAGACTAAACTTTCGCATTGGCGCTCATAGTGGTTAAAACTTTGAGTTAAAAACTCGACATCGGCATGTTCAAAGTTGAAACGTGACATCTCTAATTCATTTTGGTGAAACACATCGCCATAGCTAACCGTATTGCCTTTTTCTTCTGACCATGTGAGATCAAAAACATTATCTTTACCTTGGAGATACATAGCGAGTCTTTCGATCCCATAAGTAATCTCCCCAGTCACAGGGAAGCACTCTAACCCTCCCACCTGTTGGAAATAAGTAAATTGGCTTACTTCCATGCCATCGAGCCATACTTCCCAACCGAGTCCCCAAGCGCCCAGAGTCGGTGATTCCCAATTGTCCTCTACAAAACGAATATCATGAATTCTTGTATCGACGCCAATCTTTTCAAGTGACGAGAGATAGAGCTCTTGAAAATCGTCTGGCGATGGCTTCATTACCACCTGAAACTGATAATAATGCTGAAGTCGGTTAGGATTATCGCCATATCTCCCGTCAGTCGGCCTCCTTGAAGGTTGTACATACGCGCTCTTCCAACTCTCTGGGCCGATTGAGCGAAGAAAAGTACTCGGATGGAAAGTTCCAGCACCGACTTCCATGTCTAAAGGCTGCATTATGACGCAACCTTTTTTTGCCCAAAATTGTTCGAGGCTGAAAATCAATTCCTGAAAAGTTTGCATTGCATTGCCGGTTTCAGTCACAGGTCGATCTCGATAGTTAATTATCTTTTCTACCCACCAATTATAAGCCCGCAAGACTAGAATGATAGGCTATAAGATGGTGAAATGGCGATATTGAATCAAATATATGATTTTTTTGGCACGGCCCTGATCTGCGGTGGCAGTGTTTGCGGTCTCAATCTAAACTTTATTTAGCAGGTAACAAACTATGGCAGTGTTGAGTGATTTTAGGCCAGTTCGAAAAGCGATTTTCCCGGTCGCAGGGTTAGGATCAAGATTTTTGCCTGCTACAAAAGCCAGTCCAAAAGAAATGCTGCCTGTCGTGGACAAACCATTGATTCAATATGCGGTTGAGGAGGCCGTCATGGCCGGTATAACGGAGATGATTTTTGTGACCGGAAGGACGAAAAGAGCTATAGCCGATCATTTCGATAAAGCCTATGAATTGGAGCATCAGTTGGAGAAAAGTGGAAAGAGCCAGTTGCTGAACATTGCACGAGAAGTTGTACCCAAGGGAGTGAGCTTTACCTATATCCGACAAACCGAAGCGCTCGGCCTAGGTCACGCTGTGCTCACTGCAGCGCACCTTATTGGGGAAGAACCTTTTGCAGTTTTACTCGCCGACGATTTGATTAGCCCTCAGGCGAATGCGCTGGAACAACTCGTGAAACAGTATGAAAAATTTGGTAGTTCCGTGATTGCGGTCCAGAGTGTGCCTAAACGAGAAATTTCAGCCTACGGCGTCATTAGTGGGGAAAAACAAGCCCGGCGACTCTATTTGCTGGATAGCATTATTGAAAAACCAAAATTTGAGGATGCTCCGTCGGATAAAGGTGTAACGGGACGATATATTTTTACCCCTAAAATCCTTGATAAATTGAGGATATTGGAGCCCGGGGCAGGGGGAGAGTACCAACTTACTGATGCAATTCAAGCGCTGCTGTTCGAAGAGCGAGTTCTGGCTTACGAATTTGAAGGCACTCGATACGACTGTGGCAGTAAGCTTGGGCTTCTGAGGGCGAATATTGAACTCGGGCTAGAACACCCTGACATCTCGGGAGTTCTCCGAGAATATCTGAAAAATGAACTTCCGAATTATTTAAAGGATTCTCCATAAGTGGCAACGGCAAGACGATTCAAAGGCGGTTTAATATTAATCTTTCTGACACTCACAGCTCGTATGCCTCTCAGTCTATCTCGAGCGATTGGCCGTCTACTCGGTTGGACTGCACTCAAGCTAGAGATTAGCTCTTGCAAGGTAGCAAGGACGAATTTGAAGCACTGCTTTCCTGAATTGGGGGACCGCTCGAGGGAGAGCATTTTGCGTGGACGAATGTTACATATAGGGCAGATGCTTTTCGAAACACCACGGCTATGGAATCGATCAGCTGATTGGTTGCAAAGCCATATCTTAAGTGTAAGAGGAATGGACCTTTTTAAGGAAGCTTTGATTAGCAAAAAAGGGACAGTATTGTTGGTGCCGCATCAGGGAAACTGGGAAGTCGTCGGGCTTTGGATTGCCAAGCAAACCGCTATAACTTCGCTTTACGAGCCCCCGAAACTGAAGGATCTTGAGGACTGGATAAAGACCTCTAGACAAAAGTCAGGCGCCACTTTGGTCCCAACAAATTCGCGTGGTGTGGCAGCGCTCTTGCACGCGTTGAAGCGAGGTGAGACCATCGGAATCTTGCCAGATCAGCAACCGCCTTCCAATGCTGGAGCTTTCGCACCGTTATTTGAAAAGCCTGCAATGACAATGACGCTAGTTCATAAATTGCTCCAGAGGTGCGACGCAAATGTACTATTTTGCACCGCTCTTCGGACCCCCGGTGGTTGGAGTATTCATTTTGCGCAATCAGATCCAGCCATATACAGTGCAGATCAGCATGAAAGCGTATGTGCTTTAAATCGCGGTGTTGAGCGAATAGCAGAGTTAGAACTGTCTCAATATCAGTGGGAATACAAGAGATTTAGGCAACAACCAGAAGGGCTTTTGTCAATTTACTGATATTATGTACCCAAGCTTTTGATAAGCTGAGCAGTGTTTTAACATGAGAACGAAAATTCCCATCAGTGAGCCAGACTGGCATCAATTGACTCCTTTTTCTGCGGCAGCAGGACCAGCGTCCTTGCGGGCCTGGCTTCTTGATCAAAAATCACTCACAGCCAGTTTGAAAAAGTTATGTGCTGATAATTTATCGGTTGAAATTGTCTCCCAGCGTATTGAAAATCCGCGCCCTTCGGAATATGAATTATTCCCTGAGCAGAGAGATCATCGATTTTTAGTCCGGGAAGTCATGCTTTTAGGCTCAAGCAACCCTTGGGTCTATGCTCGAAGCATTCTGCCTGAAGGGACCATATCTGGAGAGCTGAGTGCCTTGCGACAATTGGGAAATAACCCTTTAGGTGCTTGGTTGTTCTCGCAGCCATCCTTATCTAGAGGTGTTATGCAGGTTGCGATGGTTAGGGCAGAGCATGTCCCGAATTTAGATCCTAAACTTGCATCGAATTCCATGTGGGGGCGTAGGTCAATGTTTTTTGTGATGGACAAACCTATTTTGGTGACAGAAATATTCCTACCTAATTTCGAAGCTTATTTAAAAAATTGACTTAAGCCATGAAATTGTGGACTTTATTATGTTAAAAACATTGCCTTGGATTCGTCTAATGCGTCTAGATCGCCCCATCGGCTCATTGTTGTTGTTATGGCCGATGCTGTGGTCAATTTGGCTGGCAGGAAAAGGGGTACCATCGATTTTTAACTTGTTTATTTTTATCTGCGGTGTTTTTGTAATGAGGACTGCAGGCTGTGTAATCAATGATTATGCAGACAGGCACGTTGATGGGAGCGTGTCACGAACAAAAAACCGGCCGATAGTATCGGGAGAGATAGAACCGAGAGAAGCGCTGGGCTTGTTTTTTGTATTGCTTTCACTAGCCTTTGTGCTTGTCTTACATACTAATGCCTTAACTATTAAGCTTGCTTTCATCGGATTGGCGCTCACAATTTTCTACCCATTCGTTAAGAGGTGGAGCTACTTTCCTCAGGTGTTTTTGGGCTTGGCGTGGGCCTGGGTTGTTCCGATGAGTTTTGCGGCGGAGCGAGAGGTTATTCCCAAAGAGGCGGGAATTTTGTTTTTAGCAGTAGTATCTTGGACTGTGGTATTCGATAGTTTTTATGCAATGGTAGATCGTGAGGATGACCAAATCGTCGGTATTAAATCAACAGTGATCTTCTGGGGTGAGAGGGAATTGCTTTTCATTTCGCTTCTTCAATTGCTTACTTTAGCTTTACTGATTATTTGCGGGGAGCTGTTTGATAGGAATTGGGTTTTTATGTCGGGTATATTTTTTACTGCATTAATTTTTGGTAGGCAACTGTGGTTGGCCCGCGATAGGACACCGGAACGTTGTTTCGAGGCGTTTTTGAGCAGCCAATGGGTTGGTGCTCTCATATTTGGCTGTTTAGCTTTGGATATTTGGCTGTACCCTTTTGGATAGGAAGCTCATTAGATTTTTTGCCAAACGATCAAGTGATTATTCGCTGGCATCGAATTTATTTCTAGCAGTTTCATCGATCCAGCCAAAGCCAGCATGTTAAGATCATGGAATTTTCGAATTCCCATGCTTGGGTGCAGGTCTTGTAGTTTTTTATTAAATTTTATATTACTTTTGGCTAACGCAGTATTTTCAAATATAAAGGGCCCATATAGGCAAAAAAGCCCCCTGGAAGGAAGAGATCCAGCCCCATTGGCAATCATTTTCTTTACTTCTTGTAGTTGCATTATGTGTGCAGTATTGGCGCTAAAAATGACGTCATGCTCAGTTATTGGCCAGCTTTCAGACACGTCCAGTGCTATCGGTTGCGCAAGGTTGTCACTGGGGAAATCTTTTATCCATCGTTCAATTCCGAAAAGTTTCACAGGCAGGTCACTAGGCAACCATGTTAACCAAGGCAATCTTGGCGCAAACCAAATTGCGTGTTGACCTGTGCCGCTCCCTATTTCCAAAACCTTATTGGAGTTCCTCAGAAGCTTTTTCAGCTCTTCAACTATCGGTTGACGGTTTTTAATGGTTGCATTTGCAAATGGCGCGGTCACCTCAACTCAGACTTAATCTCGGGTAAAAATCAACTTGTTGCCACTGCTCATGGCTGGATTGTGTATATAACCGCTTTCTCGAAATTCTTTTAGGCGCTCAGCATCGACGATCCTGTTTTTTACTGCGAAAGCGGCCATTTCCCCTCTAGCACGTTTCGCAAAAAAACTGATGACCTTGTAATCATCATTCTTCTTATCCATGAAGATGGGCGTTAATATTTTAGCACTAATTTTTGCTGCATGGACGGATTTAAAGTATTCGTTAGACGCTAAATTCACTAGTATCGGATCCCGATTGTTGTCGCTGAGTTTGGTTAAATGGTTGTTGAGGGCATTGGTTATTATGTCCCCCCAAAAATCATATAAATTTGAACCCCTTTTCGTAGGATATTTCGTCCCCATTTCAAGCCGATAGGGTTGGATAAGGTCGAGCGGACGAAGCAGTCCATATAGGCCGGACAATATTCGCAGATGATCTTGAGCCCATTCGAGATCTCTAAGGTCCATGGACTGTGCGTTAAAACCTTGGTAAACGTCGCCCTGAAATGCCAATATGGCTTGACGGGCGTTGTCAGAATCAAATGGTTGACGCCAAGACTGAAATCGTTCGAAATTCAGAGCGCCTAATTTATCGCTTAAACCCATTAGAGAGCATATATCTTGAGGTGTTTTTTTCTTCAAAGAATCAATGAGTGTCTCCGAATGGTCAAGCATTTCAGCAGCGGAATACTTGTCTATGGTCGTTGGAGCTTGATAGTCCATCTTTTTGGCAGGGGATAAGATCATCAGCATCATGTCGTATACCTTTCGTCGATAACATTGCAATTCTGGAGATTGTACGTTAACAAATCAAGATTCGAGTGATAGTCTATCGCTTTATTTTGTCAAAACTTGGTATAGACAGTGAAATATTTAAATATATGTCTAGGTATTATAAATGTTTTTTTTACCTTTGGTTGCTCCGTCAACCCAGTTACGGGTGAGAGTCAGCTAGTGCTGACTTCTGAGTACGAAGATATTTTGCAAGCGGAGAAAAATTATGCGCCTTCAAGACAAGTTCAAGGTGGAGATTATAATGTTGATCCGGATCTACAGAAATATATCCGTGACATTGGAAATCGGTTGGCTGCAAAGAGTGATAATCCAGCGCTGCCCTATGAATTTGTTTTGGTCAATAGTTCGGTACCCAATGCTTGGGCCTTTCCCGGAGGTAAGATAGCAATAAATAGAGGATTGCTGCTGCATTTGACAGATGAGGCACAGTTGGCAGCGGTTCTTGCTCATGAAATTGTACATTCGGCGGCTCGGCATTCGGCCAGGAATCAAACGCGAGGAGTGTTAATTGATTTGGGTCTTGGAGTTTTGGATAGGGCTATGCCAAGTCAGGCCTATAAAAAACAACTTGAGACGGCTTCGGCATTCGGCAGTTCCTTCGTTATGGCAAGTTACAGCAGGGAAGATGAGTTGGAATCAGATTTTTTCGGGATGCGTTACATGGCGAGGGCTGGTTATGAACCACTTGCAGCGGTTGAAATACAACAAACTTTTGTTGCTCTGAGTGGTAACAAACGCAGTCATTGGTTCGGTGACTTGTTCTCAAGTCATCCACCATCAATGTCAAGGGTGAAAGCTAACCAGATTACCGCAAGAAAATTAGTCTCAGGTAATCGTTACAAAAAGCGTTTTGATGCTGCTGTGGCCACTCTGAGGAAAGACGCTAGCTATTACACGAAAGCTAGGCGGGCCAAACAGGCGTTATCAAATAATGATCCGAAAAAAGCTCTGGAACTCATGGACAAAGCTATTGCAGCTCAACCTTTAGAGAGTGAATTCTGGAGGCTGCGCGGAGATGCATGGGTTCTAATTAAAGATTTCGAGCGGGCTCAAGCGGATTATTCAGAAGCGATCGCAAAAAATAACAGTTACTACTTAAATTATCTATCTCGCGGAGAATTATATTTCCAACAGGGGGAGACCACTAAAGCGTTAGCTGATGTTCAAGTCAGCTATGATTTTTTGCCTACCTACAAGGCTCGTTATCTAATGGGAATGATAGCGAGGCAACGGGGTGATTTGGAAATAGCACAATATTATCTGCAGGCTGCCTCAATTGGTGGAGGGCTGACGGCAAAGCTGGCTGAAAAGGAGTTAGAACTTCTTGGCTTAGAGTAGCAGCAAAAAATATTTCTTTTAATTCACCCGATTACCAAAATTTCTTCAAATGCTTAAGTACAAGGTCTAGTTTGCCAACCTTAACTCAAACCCATGTATTTGGCCGCCCTTTCATTCCTGAATGAGGCATCTTTTCGAAACCTAACACAATAAAAGTTTAGCATGGAGGTTGTCGATGTCCTTAATGTGGGGTAGTCTCTAAAAAGATGCATTGTTAGGTCAGGAAAAGCTAGGAGCATCCGGCCTTAAGCTGACCGCTCAACCATTGAGGGACATAAAGTGCAAAACGATCAGAATCCCCCTTGCGCTGTTTGCAAGCTAATAAGAATATACATCATGTTGGCAATACCGATGATTTTAATTATGTCGACCCAGCCAGAAATAGCGCGTCTAAAAGGCATATCTTTAACCAATGCTTTTTCGGCTTTTATTGCAGTGGCGTTTGTTTGTATGATCGGGTGGAAGTATTATCATGAGATATGGAAACCTCGACGTGAATCAGCCGACAAAGACCGCTCCTAATTGTTGGGCGTGCGTTCACTTTAAAATCACTCATGACCGTCGCAGGCCTTATGGGTGCAATGCGATGGGGTTCAAATCGAGAGTGCTACCAAGCTTGGAAGTAATTCGAGCGCACGGGGAACATTGCTTGAGCTTTTATCCCAAGCCTCGTGTGAGATAACATGCAATCTTTGTCTAGCTTTGGGCTAACGGTCGCGAACCAGCATGAATGGTTGCTTGATAATTCTAGCTTGACGACAGGAAATGTTTCCTGAATATGAGTTTAAAGCGCAACGAAACTGGTCTTGGTGGAGTGTGTTTGGGTCTGATAGCCAGTGGTTGGCTACCTCAGCATCTTTAAAGACATTCGGGTTGAGCGCTGGGGCGATGCAGTTGGGTTCAATGATTGATTTCATTTCTTTCCTAGTGGGTAAGCGCCACGCCACGCCAGACTTCTCAGAAAACTCTTTGCTAAAGGCTATTGCCTCATCCCAAGAAAGTCTGAGGGTCTCACCTTTGCATACATAGTTGACAAAACGTTTACCTGCCGGACATCTGTACCAGGTGATACCAGTTATTGGATCAACAGCCGAGCCCAATTCATCGGTGTAACCCTCGAAACGCTGTTTATCGTAAGCTTCAATCGCGTCTTCACATTCCATCTCGGCTTTGTGAATGTCACAGCCAACAAGCAACATTGCAATAACCACTAAACCTGCGTGAAGCACTCTTAAGAAGAGAGGGGACCAAGCGCTATGGTCCGATTTGTGGGCTAGCTTACCTTTCATATTTCATTCATCAACCGTATTTTGGATTTTTACGAAAGTGCAATATTAAAGGATCCTAAACTCTTGTACTCAGGCTTGCAATATAAATCAATTTAGATGGCGATGCCTAAGTAATGCCAAACTGACAAAAAAATGCCATATTCTCATCTTATCATTGACTTAGAAGATGTTTATAATGATTGACTCTAAGATTAGGTGATTAATGTTAAAGACCTCTTGACAGTGATCTATTGAAGGGTGTTAGACTAAATTTATTACAAGTTCTGTCGATAACTCCTTCATGAGCTACAGGACTATTTGGAGTTAGCTGTGTTCTTTCCTGAGCTAACTGGTAAGCATTTTCACAGCGACAAACTATTTTTTTTGGGGACACTTTATGGATATCGCAACGATAGTTGGCCTTTTAGGAGCATTTGGGTTGATTTTTGCATCAATCGACGATATTGGCGCTTTCATTGACACGCCGTCAATTCTAATCGTACTGTGTGGGTCTGCCATGGTGACTATGGCAAGGTCCTCTCTCGCTGAGTTCTTAAGCGCCGGTGGTGTGGCTGGTAAGTGTTTTATGTACAAGTTGGACTCCCCGAAAGATCTCATCGAAACGATGGTAGAGCTTGCGACAATTGCCCGAAAAGATGGAATGATTGCTCTGGAAGGACAAGAGCTGTCAAATAAATTTTTGGCGAAAGGAGTTGGCATGTTGGTAGATGGCTCGGATGCTGATGTCATCAAACCAACCCTTGAGCGCGAAAAAGATTCGACCAAAATTCGGCAGATGGATGGTGCCAACTTGTTTGCTGCCTGGGGGGAAGTGGCCCCAGCCATGGGTATGATAGGCACTCTGATCGGACTAGTACAGATGCTCGGTAATATGTCGGATCCAAAGGCGATTGGTCCGGCAATGGCGGTAGCACTTTTGACGACAATGTATGGTGCAATTGTAGCAAATGTGATCATGCTTCCGTTGAAAATGAAATTAGAAAACCTAGCAGCAGCTGAAGAACAGAATAACGAATTGATAATTGAAGGCCTGTTGTTTATGGCTGAAGGAGGAAACCCGCGAGTTCTGGGGGACAAGTTGGCAGCCTTCTTGGATCCAAAAGTTCAGGGCGAGCTGGCTACAGGATAAGAGAGGTAGCCCATGGCTGAAGAAAACGATCAAGCGCCAGAAGCAGCCGCTGACGCTGCAGAAGTCGAGGAGGAACAACAGGTCAATTGGTGGGAAGAACCCATCGATGACGGGCCTCCCAAGGTTGATTGCCCTGCGTGCGCTGGGGGAGCGCCAGCTTGGATGGCGACGTTCGCTGATATGGCGACACTATTAATGGCGTTTTTTGTACTTCTGCTTTCGTTTGCCGAAATGAGTGTGCCCAAGTACAAGCAGATCGCAGGTTCTTTGAAGGCCTCGTTCGGTGTGAAGCGCATTGTTCCCACAATCACTATTGAGACTGCCAGAAGCATCCTGGTGGACGATTTTTCTCCGGCTGTCGCTGAAGCTACGGTAATGAGAAATGTAAGACAACGGTCTGACGATATAACTCACCCCAATGTGGTTAAAAAGACTGAAGAAAAGGAAGCAGATTTTAAGACAAAGAAGGCCTTCAGGTCTGTCGAACAGGCGCTTCAGGAAGAAATAGATCAAGGTCAGGTTAAGGTAAGAATAGAGGACAATAAAGTCGTTGTTGAGTTGCGAGACAACCAGAACAGTGGTGGTAAGAGTGATGCCGCAGTCAATCAGGGCACAGGTGGCCCGATTAGTCAGGCCACCATCGATATTGCTGCCAAAGTGGTTGAGGTGCAGGCTAAATTGTCTACGGAAGTTGAGGTTCGCAAACAAAAACTGGCTAGCGGAAGGTCAAAACGGGGTAGTGAAAACGATGAGAGTTCGAATAAGTCTCCAGGCGGGCAGACCAATAAGGAAAATCAGGATATTGAGAACCAATATCAAAAAGTTCGGGCAGATCTCTCAAAAGATATTGCGAAAGGCCTCGCAGCAGTAGAGAAGGTCGGGGACCAGATTAAAGTTCGCCTTGCAAGTCAGGGTTCGTTTGTTTCGGGAGGTGCTAATCTCCAACCTGAGTTCCAAGCGTTACTCGGCCGGGTAGGCAAGTCGCTGTCAGCTTCTAAGGGCAAAATGCGGGTTGAAGGTCACACGGACAATGTTCCTGTGGCGTACAACGGTCGGTTCAAATCCAATTGGGACTTATCGGCGCAGAGATCGGCGTCGGTGGCGCAGTTTTTTATCAATGAGTCAGGGTTTCAAGAGAAAAATGTCACGGTTGCTGGTTTTGCTGATACCCGTCCAATCGCGAGAAATGATAGCGCTGCAGGTCGCGCGAAGAACCGAAGGATAGAGATAATTGTTGATGGTAAATAATTCTGAGAGCATAAGCTGATGGCAGACCAGGAACAACAAGACCAAGCAGTCAACGATGCAGAGCTTCCCGTGATTGCAGAAGCTTCAGAAAATGAGGCAGAGCAAGAGGAGGAACAGATCGTCGATTCCCGCGGCAACCCCACTGTTCTGGACGAAGAGACGGGCAAACCCATAGAGCGGGAAGTAATCGAATACAAAAAGGTTGAGTGCCCGCCATGTGCTAGTGGTGCTCCCGCCTGGATGGCAACCTTTGCCGATATGGCGACGCTTCTCATGGCTTTTTTCGTATTGTTACTCTCGTTTGCGGAAATGAATGTTCCAAAATATAAAGAAGTTAGTGGTTCTATGAAGAACGCGTTTGGTGTTCAGCGCATTGTGCCTACAGTGGAACCGCCAAAGGCTAAAAGTATTATCGCAAAGCAATATAAGAGAGCGAGAATTGAACCCACAGCGCTCAATGTGATCCAGGAGCAGACCACAGATGTTGAGCAACCGGTTGACCCAGTCCTAAAAAGCACCACAAAATCTGGAGATTTCGATACCAACTCAGACGTAGAAGCGGTTAAAAAAACGATGGCCAAGGAAATTGCTGAGGGTAAGGTAGAAGTTAGAGTAGAGGACAAAAAGGTGGTCGTTAAGGTCAAGACGACAATATCTAACGGTGAAGATGGAACAAAAGACAAACAAAGTTCTGGGGCTCAGGTGTCACAGGACGACTTGCAGGTATATGCGAAGATAGCAATGGCGCAGACACAGGTCCAATCGGCATTGCAAGTAGTTGAGGCGTCGCCAGATAATAGGGCGGAAAACTTAGCTGGAACCAATAGCCAGAGGAGAAGAAGAGCTGTAGCAGACCAGTATGAAAAAATCCGGATGAATCTTTCCAACGAAATTAAAAAGGGATTGGCCGAAGTGAGGAGGGATGGAGATAAAATCATCGTCCGTCTTGCGGAAAAAGGCTCTTTTCGAAGCGGTTTTGCCGATTTGCAGCCAGGGTTTAAACCGATACTGCAGAGGATCGGTAATTCGATCAGCGATTCAGAAGGTTTAATTACTATTGAAGGCCATACTGATAATGTACCGATGGCTTTTAGTGAAAGGTATCGATCTAACTGGGATCTATCTGCAGCGAGATCTGCAGCCGTAGCAGATTATTTGCTTAACAATTCTGGTGTCACACGAGGCAGGGTAACGATAATTGGTCTTGCGGACACAAAACCTGTTATGTCCAATTCGACCCCTCAGGGCAGGGCCAAAAACCGTCGTATCGAAGTCATCATTGATGGTTGAAGTTTCTCATTTGATATTCCGTCAATTACCGGCTTTTTAATTGAGAAGCAGCTCTTTTCCTAGGAGGCTAACTACCACCTCTTGATGTGCTAATATCGCCCAATAATGGCTTATCGCTTAGAAAGTGCTAGTTAGCTCTTATGGTTTGTTAATCGTCTGAGCGTTCACGCTCTTCGATAATCTGCTCTACTTCTTGCTGTTCCTGAATATTATCGAAAATAGCTTGCGCATGTTCCTCAGTAATCTTAAACCTCCCTCGAAGGTCTTCCAAATGTTCGGCTTCATCCTCGTCGATGATTCCGTCGGCCATCGCGGCAGTAATTTCGGCCTCAAAGATTGCTTCTCTGCGTGCCATTTGGTTTGAGAAGGCCGATGCCACTATGCCAGTCAGCAATGCAACCGCGCAAACGCCCATAAGAGCAGTGATGGAACCAATAATCTTACCCATTCCTGTTACTGGGCTTACATCCCCATATCCCACAGTGGTAAGGGTAATTAATGACCACCACATAGTGTGCGGTATAGATTTGAAATTATCAGCGTTTTCAGGCGTTCCGCTTTCGGCGATGTACATCATTGAACTTGACAGAAAAAGAGCGATTGCCATCAAATAGATTGCGGCAACAAATGACTGGCGTTCAGCATAAATTGCAGAAAAAAGGTCCTCAAGCGCAGTAGAGTAGTGCGAGATCTTCAGCAATCGCACTAGGCGGAGAACCCGAAGCCATCGTAAATCAGCTCCCGGCATCAAAGCTTGTAGGATGCTTGGGAGGATGGCAGCAAGATCAATTATGCCGTGAAAGCTAAAAATATAGCTCGCTCTCCTGCCTGATGCGTCCTTAGCAAGATTTTTTTCATCAGAGGCCACTGACCAGACTCGCAGCACGTACTCCAGAATAAAAATCATCACAGAGACATTTTCGAACAGCTCGAGTTCAGTTTGATAGGATGCTCCAAAACCCTCCAGGGATTCTAGGCAAACAGCCAAGAGGTTCAAGAGGATCAGGGTGGTGAGAAAAATATCGCAGCTGTAGCTTGCTGCATCAGTCCTGTCACCTTTGTTAAGGATTTGAAATACTCTGCCACGTGAAAGTTCCATTATTTCTAGCCTCTCGGAGTTATCTGTCCGTTAAGATTAGCTTATGCCATGGTGCGCCTGCAACTGTCAAGCAACAGAACGTTTTTGTATCATGGTTTTTACAGGGCTAAAGGGCTAAATAATTTTAGATCGAGGGATCCATTTCCGAGTTTTCGCTCGCGGCAGCTTTTTTATCGGTCAGGCTATTCAGGTAGGTGTTTATCTTGGATATCTGATCATTAAAGACAGAGTCCGATCGCACTAGATTTGGGGATTCTTGATGGATGGCAATGAATTGGTGAAAGAAAAAACATTCGGTCGAATGACTGACGACTATTTCTTCATTGTTTTGAGCTGCTTCTTTTTCGTCCTCTGATTCTGCTAACTCAGTATTTTGACCATAGAGCCAGTCATACTCTTGGCTAAATTGCGACTGGCCTTCATTGCGATGGCTTTGGGAGAGGCTCAAATCAAAAGCGCTCTGAGATCGGGGCCTGAGAGCGCTTTGTGATGATCCAATGAACATGGAAAGCTATTAAATGACTTCGGTTTACGAAGCCATAGCTCGTTCTTGATCTTTGAGCAAGGATGGTAGTAAGGTCCAAGCCGAACTAATTTCTTCCATTAGACCTTTGACTTCACGTACTGCTTCAATGTCATTATAAAGGTTCGCTTTAATCAAGCGACGCAAGCAGTAATCATATAATTCACTCAGGTTTCGAGCTAACTCGGCACCTTTTTCAAAATCCAATGAGCCTTGCAATCCGATTATGATATTACTGGCTCTGTATAGAGCATCACTCTTCTCTTTGATGGACTTGCGCACCAGATGGCCTTCGGCGGCAGATAAAGAATCTATCAAGCCATCAAACAACATTTGAATCAGCTGAACACCATCGGCATACGGAACGGCAGATGACACGTTCACGTCTTGATAAGCATTCAAAGCTTTGGCATGTCTTTTCATTTTGTGGAAC
>MDTD01015697.1_pt1 | contig 49530 bp, 26 predicted proteins | sample 811221 | NCBI WGS metagenome assembly MDTD01 (sample SAMN05326646, study PRJNA326480) | marine metagenome | isolation source: seawater | place: Pacific Ocean: South West | collected 2011 | reverse complement strand
TTGCTTGAATATTTCTCTATATTCAAAGTGATATTTTAGATTCCGGATATGGGTATCCGCAATATGAGCAAATCTCATTTATCCTCCGATAATTATGTTCTGGATGTAGTATATCAGGGATTGCTAAGAGTGTCAACTAAATTCTTTTTAGTCCCAATTCTTCTAATTGTTCTGGTGAGAGTTTTTCTAGAATGATTTTAAACGCCATTTTTTCTGATTCGGTGAGCGCTTCCAGGTCCCCGGTTTCTGCAAGGTGGTCCATCTCTTCTTTGATGATTTCTTTTAGTCTTCTTTTGGTGATTTGCATAATGTTATCCCTTATTAAGCGTCATACCACCAGTTGTTTTTAGCAGCTGGGTGTACTTTTCTGTTTTTTCTATGGTTTTCTAAAATAAGCTGATTGTTGTGTTTAACACTTTCCATATAGGGGTTGACCATTTTGTCTTTTCCTCGACCAGTTAAGTCATTACCCATCGTGTCATACACTGGGACTTCATAATCATATACGTTTACAGGTGTCGTACTGGTATTATCAAAAACCCACTGAAAACCGTTGTCAGTCTTAACCAACGTGGCGCCGGCGTATTCTTTTGCAAACTGGTTATCGACTATATTAAATATTTCTTCTGTCGAGATGTACCCAGGGTTTCCAACTGTAAGGGCCCCGGGGCTCTGCAATTCTATGGTTTTCATAACGCTGTTGTATACCTTAAAATATTCCTTCTCCAAGGCCGCGAAGGCAAGCTCTTCGAGGTTTAAGTCTGGTGTGGAGTTTTGTATATCTTTGTCCACTTCGGCCGCGGCAGCCACGAGGGAGGCTTCAGCGCGCTTGTCAATGATATTTTGAATTGCTGTCGAGGCTTTTTTTATTGCTAGCTTCTTCGCATGGTCCAGTTCCCTGTCTCCAGCAGAGCCCGGGCGCCCTCGGGCGGAGCGGTAGGTCTTCTTAAGGTCTTGTTTGGTTTTCTGGTACCACTTCTTCTCTTCTTTTATTTGTTTCTTTTTAGTAGTGCTCACTCAATATCCCTCATAAGCTAAAAATCAAGTTTATATTCTAAATAGTCTAAATCTGTTATAAAGTCAGCATTTTGTTTTCTGGTCAAAAACTCATCTCGTGGCATCTCTGCAAGGTCTGGATATGGGTTCACTGGAATACTCTTGCAAGCAACTCCATATTCATGAAACTTCTTTGCTATAGAAAACTCTTTGCTTTTCGCATCCTCGTCAAGAGCAAGGAATACCTCACGTTTGCTCCGACATATCTTTTGGAATAGTTTGTGATTCTCTCGCAAGCTAGACCCAAGAATGGGAATGCAGTTTTTGTGTCGTATTGCATCGAACGCTCCTTCTACAATTACTATATCATCATCCCAATCAATATTTAAGTCATTGAATACCAAGTCTTTACTTGCTCTAGGGTTTTTATACTTCATCCAATCTTCAGTATAAGAGCGCGCTACAAAGTAATTGAGCTGACCTTTTGTATTGAACGATGGAATTATTACCCTGCCTTGGTATTCGCCAAAATCACAAAAGCCTATCTTCCATCGAAGAATGTCTAAATCTGTGATATCTCTGGAATATAGATACTCTAGTGCTTTTCTCTTATCTCCTGTCTTTGGACCTGTAAGTGATTTAAATTCTTGTGGAAAATTAATTATTTGGTCTGGCAGTTCGTCTGGCTCGTCGAAAATAAATTCATACTTCGATAAGTCAACTTCTTCTGCGATACTGGACCACTCTGCGTAATACTCTGAAGCGTGTTTAGCAATAAGGTAGGAAATTTTGTTGCCTGAGTAGCCGCAAATCCAACATTTAAAAGCATTCTTGTCAATATTGACTGACATTTTCTTTTTGTCGTGGTCGCACTTAGGGCAATGGAAAAGCATCTCGCCTCCACTAAACCATGGTCTTCCAAAGGCTTTTTTAAGTATTTCCCTCTTCTCTTGCAATTTTGTCACCTGCCAAAGCTATAATAATACTATCGCACATATCCAACACTCCTGGTTTTGGATTTCCATGCTTCGTATATATTATCTCGATATCGGGGTAATTGTCAACAACAAACTGTAAAACTTTTTCTTTAGCATTATCGCCTCGTTTGATACCAACACCAGCTTGCTTTCTCGCTGATGTGGCCGCAATCATCTTGGGCTGAGTACCAAATATTTCGTAACATAACCATGACACTATACCATTAAAACGAGATAATGTCGATAGTGTTTGTGCAGAAGAAAACCCAGAACGAAAAGAATGGAGCGACTGCTCTATGTAAATATCTGATATTTCATACTGTTTTCTAAGTTTAATTAAATTTTCTTTTAGAAAGGCCGCCTTATCATAAAGAGATGGAAACTTATTTTTATTTCTAGTGTCCCAGAAAAAACTTTCTCTTATTTCTCCGGCGTGGATAACTGCAATCCCGGTTATAGAGGTTGATATGTCAAGTCCTAAGATTGTTTTCTCTGGTGTACTCAATGTAGTTGTCCATTATTTCTTTTCTTACGTCGTCAGTATCTGCGTGATGCCACTGCCAAACTACAGAGTTCTTTAAGGTGTAGATTTCTCTTTCCATTTCTAGGTTCATTAGTTTCATGGCCTCAATTTGCTTACTTGTTGGCGGCGGAAAATCTATATTTAACTGTTCTGCAATTTCTATTATACCATAATAATCATCTTTTTCAAAAGATTCTCTTGCTTTTTCAAAAAGCACTTTTTTCGCAGACTTCTCGAAATTAGAGGTACCTCCGAGCCTATCGGGGTGCACTTCAAAAACTATTTTTCGAAAAACTTTTTTTATGTTTTCTTCTTTTTCTTCACTCTCCACTTTACTTTGTACGTCTTCTTCTGAGTACGAATAGCCTTGCTCTATTGGACTGTCAGCCTGATTGTGGTTGTGTTCTGATTCGCTGGTGTCATCTGCAAAGTCTTGATTAGGTTGGGCTGGTCTTGGACTTTCTTGCTTACTCTCTTCTTGGGGGTATTCAGTGCTGAGTCTTTCATTTAAATACCTAGCAAATATATCATGAGCCTGCATAGCTATTTGTCTTGTGATTTCTAAAGTACTTTTTAGATACTTCGTCCTCATCAGAACTGAAAAGAATCTGTCCTTTGCATCCATGCTAAAAATCCATTCGCATCTTTATCATATAATCTCTTTCTCTTCTCTTTTTGATTGGGTTTGCCAAAGAGGCAACAGCTATTAAGTTTTGGTCTTCATCATATATGCCAACTTTAGTTATAAAAGTATTGCTTTCAAATGACGCGCTGTGATTTGCAAAGTCTGATTTATTTATATTTTTAATTCTTCTGCGAGGCGCAAGGTACATTCTTTCTGAGCTTTGAGATTTGACACTCGATGATTCTAAAAATGTTGGATTAGTAGAGAAGTTTTCTTCATTTTTCTCAGAATGAGCCATCATTGTCAAGGTTGGTATCTTATTGTAGCCTTTGAACTTTATTTCATAAGCTGAGGATGCGACAGAGCCTGTTGTCACTGGGGTTCCCACGGTGGGAATTCCGGTTCCAAAACTGAGCCAGGTAGGGAACTCAGTGGCAGAATCTGAAAAAAAATTGTCTACATATCCGCCAACTGAAAGATTCCAAGAGCCGGACAACATTATTATACCCTGGTTATAGAGAACGTAGCCGGCTGTTGAGCCCTTATTATTGCCGTGAGTTTGAACCAGTAGTCCGTCTTTAGCTGTGTCCCTTAATGTTCCAGCGAGAGCTCCAGTGATGTAGTAATTTAGTTCCACTGAGCCTTTTTCAACTTTTGAGCCATAAAATATTCCTGGAATACAAACTAGATTTACCTTGCTTGTACCAAGGGCTCCATATTCTTTTACTTGGCCAAAGGTCTCGCTAGTTTCGACTAGTGACCTAAGTGCTCGAATATATTTTTTATTTGGGGCTGCGAATGTAGCCGAACCAATATTTTCAAAATTCTGAACATCAAACTCTTGACCAGAATCTATAAATATTCTACTTAGGCCGGCTTTGACTGGGTAACTTTGAGTTATCCTGTTTCCATATTGAATCTCTGTATTATCATCAAATTCTTGGACACTTACAGTTCTAAATGAGTATCTGGTTGTATTTTTTTCTATGAAGCCGTAAATCATAGAGTTGGCCGGCCTATCTACATTAAGTTCATGTAAGCTAATGTGACCATCTTCAATGTGCTTTATCTTATTAGAAAAGTTTCCATCCGATAATATTTCATTATCTCTGTAGTGAGAGCCGCTGTGAACTATGAAACTGTATTGTGGCTTAGTAACCAGAGAACTGTAAATCAGGTCATTTGGTCCAAACCTTTTGAGAGACATTTTAGTAGTCCAATCTAACTCGTAATGTTAGTTCGTTTGTTGGGTCTTTTCTTAAGGGCTCTGACAGCTTAGCAACCGCGAGAAGCTCATTGTCAGCAGAATAAAGTCCAACAGTCGTGACATAAGAGCGCGGTGGTGCCAAGACATTGTCTCCCTTTACTACTATTTTGCTCTGACTAAGGTATGTTGGGTTAGAGCTGTAATTAAATTCATTGTGGTTTGCTCTGCAAAAGTATATTGTTGAGTTTAACTCTGTTGTATTATTAAATTGAACCTTATCAAGTCTGTGCAGAAAGCTATCTGCGACTGTATCCATAGAAGCGGTTACCAGTGTTTGGACTTTTGTTTGTCCGTTTGATTGCCAAACAGCGTTGACCATATCCCCTCCGGCCACGTTTGACGCAGCAGGTATCACAGCCACGCCGGCTTGGTAAAATATTAAGCCTCGTGAGTCCCCAAACGTTGTTCCGTCCGCGGACGAGCCAGTATATAATATCCCAAATTCGCCGGCGGGAGAATTAGTGAAATATTTATTTCCAGCCTCCAAATCAGCAAGGGTGAATGTTGACGCAAAGGGTGCATCATAAGAGTTAGCCGAACCCATAGTTAGAGAAAAGGTCCCCTTTTTAATTTCGTCCTTAACTATTAACCTTGAAAGGTTGATAAAAAATGCGGACCCTATTTTGCGGCCGGCCGATAAGTTTCCGTCCAAATCAAAAAGACGAACGTCACCGTCCGTATTAAAACCCATTAAAATTTGTGCCATCTGAGAATAGAGGTTGCTCTTTTTATCTAACATTTGCCCAAATTCTGAGCCTGTTACTATATTTCTTATGTCGTAGTCAAATAAATCAAGTGCCGCATTTCCGTCTTTGTTGGTTGCATGGCCTAGCTTAGTTCCCCCATAATGTATAAAGGAGGCAGAAGTCAAGATGCCATATGAAACGTCAAATATATGATTAGCAGAAGAACTAGCATACGGGTAGTCATACACCGACTTAAACATTCCATGAGAAAAAGATTTTATATTTTTCTGTGCTGTCTTGTCTGCATTCGTATAAGTGCCTGAAACTATAGTCCCAGTGATTGGTATATTCTCGTGCAAAAGGGTTCTTGTGCTAGTTCTGTCATTCTCTGCAAAACTTTTAAAAAATGTATTGGCCATTATATGCTCCTAATATTTAACTTACTACTTTTCTAACTATTCTAATTGGTATGTCTATGGAGTAACCTGTTGTAACTCCAACCACGTTAATCACCGTATCAATATATTTCCAACTCGTTAGCTTATCGTGGTCTTGGCTCGTGATTTGAAGATTACCTGTGCCAACTTGCCCAATTTCATCGAACAAAGTTTCACTATTTTGTACATGCACTGACGTTCTAGGATATATTCTTAGAATGCTTCCAAGGGGGCCCGCGAAAGCTTCATTTATTGCAGCCTTGTCGTTTCCGGCGACGTCGTCATTAAAAAGCGAGGCGTTTCCAATTGCAACGTTGCCGCGGTGACGCTCATCCTTGAATGGTGAACTAAAGTCAGGTGTCGGATTTTGCTCGACGGCGCCATTCCTATCCCCTAGTGAAACGTAATAGGTAGCAATCCCATCATCGTCAACAAATTGATTCACCAAGGCGGTATTTGCAGTATTTAATGTTGCGTCTGGGACATTTATTCTAAGAAGTCTGTGGTCTGCTCTTATTATATATGCTGTTTCTACTAGGTCTTCAGGCATAATCGTTTTATAGGTTATTCCGCCATCTGTACTGTCAATTCCTTGGTCTATTGCTATGTGATTAGTTGGGTCTGAATTTATGTTCTTCACCCCATGGCCTCTGAGGAATCCTGACAAGAAATTGCGGTGCTCAGCAAGGTTTGCGTCATTTATATCTTCTTGGGTTTTGACATCTGCCAAAAGGTAATAAACCTTATCTGAGTGCAATGCTGTTTTATTATCGGAATCGTTATTAAGCTTAAGTGTTGGCAAGAAAAGTATATTATTCCTAATCATTGTGACTAGTCGGCTTTTCATCATAGAGGCGTTATCAGTAAAAGCCTCCAAAACAGGCGTTTGCATGATTGTTAAATCATAAAAAGCTGAGCCACTTGGGTGATTTGAATTGTATAGACCATAATTTATCTCTTCATCCCCCAGGGCAAACTTTGTAATCTTAAAATTACCCCTTGCCATTCTTTGGCGGCCTGCATCGGTCAAGACCGCATCTAGTATTATATCTCCCGAATTATCTAAAAAAGCCATACATAACTCCTCTTTATAAGCTAAAATTCATTAATAAATAGTTATTCAAATTAAAATAATGCTTTTAATATTCAAGAAAGCGGTTCGGGTGAAGGGTCCTTGCTTTGCTTAAACCCGATATTCAAATCTATCTTCTTTCCTGTCTTTTTTGACGTTATTCTAAATTTAAATTTTCTCCCCCAAACTGAACGCGTAGGCTGCGATGGCCCAAGGGACAATAAGCCCAGTTGAGGTGCTGATTTTTGGAACTCAAAATTGTCTCCAGGATTAATTAGCTGCAGCTCCTTTCTTAGTCTGTTCATTGTACTTTCATCTTCAGATGCTTCAATGTTTAGCACCCGGGTGAAGTTTATAACTTTTTGCCTCATTGCTGGTGATATCTTAAGTATGTTTTCAAACTTTTTAACAAACTTGCTTGAGCTAGGATTCATCTCATGTACATCTAGTTCCATGAAAATTCCAGCATCATAACTAACAATCCTTACCTTATATATAGATGTTGGATTAGAGCTTATGGCCTTGACATCTGGTAGACTCGACAAATCTTTTGGCAATTCTCCATCTTCGGACGGGTCATAATTATCAAGGGCACGAAAAACATAATAATAAGTTTTGTTTGGCTCTATGTCTTGCATAAGAAAGCCAGTCTTGCCATATGAAGGCACAACAAAGTCTCTTCTGGTTCTAGAGGTATAAAAATCCTGCCACCGGCTAGGCTCTTCCTCTATCCTTACACACAAGAAGTGCGATGGCAGTGTATCTGTTTTAAAGTTTATTTTATAGTTTTGAACGCCTGTTCTAAACCATATTCTGTTTTCTCTTACTTCTCCATAGTTTGTATCAAACAATATTGCAAACTTATCTTCGACACCTTGATATGGCAAAAAAGTAACCTGTGGGGCCATTGGGCGTGCATCTTCCGGACGGATAGTTTTCTTAAAAAACGGCGCAGGAATCAAGCAGAGGTTTTTATCTGAAATTATGCCTAAGGTGATGGCGCTGTGGCGCACATCATCAATACCCGGATAAATTCTACGCAAACCCTCTTCTGACACTAGGGGGGTGCCTTCCAGTCCCGTGGGGCGTTGCCAGTTAAAATATGTTTGGCTTCGTATATATCTGTAGTCTGTTGCAATAACAAAATTTATTGTATATATTTCGTATTCATACTCTCTACCGGGCACAACTTGAGAATCTATATACTCAAATTCTTCAACTCCGTCGGAGTCCATAAAATAAAATGTCTGCACTAGCTCGCGCGGGGAAGCTAATTCTCGTGGAGCAAAAGGGCTACGATTTGCCCTGTCACTATCTAAAATGCTCTGCCGATTGCTAAATTCTTCTTCTGAGAGTGCTTTATATTTTAAAACCTTATACCCTATTACCTCTGAGTATGCTTTTTTTCCTGACATCATGTCATGAAAATTTCTTTGGATTCCTGTTTCTGCAATATAGGAATTTAACTGGTCCATAAATACATTTTTTTGTATTAAGGTGTCAAGAGACAGCAGCTGTTTGTTATCCCAGTTATCGTACTTCAAGGGATACTCTTCGATATTTATTTGGTCATTTTGTATTTTTCCTACAATCGGCCCGAGACCTTGCGTTGAAAACTTTGGATGAAAATCAAGTTTAATATTGTTGACAACAACATCATTGTTTGTTATATCAACCGTCCCCTCTGAAGTTGGATTTAAATCATTTGTAATAAATTTGTCGTCTAAAAGACTTGTGATTCTCCTTTTTCCGTCTGGGCCGGCCGGGGATGATATATATTCTAGTATTGCTAAATCCAAGTTATTTTTTTTCAAAAAATTATTAACTATTCCAATCTCGGAGGAGCTAATTTTGATTCTGACGTAATTTTCAGGTGTAATATCTATATCTTCATCTAAAAATTGGGCAAGTGATGTATCTTTTCTTTTTAAAGTTCTTTTTTTAAAAATTAAATCATTTATTTCTTTAAGCTTTTCGACTTTTCTGTGAGTAAACTTCAGCACTTCTGGCGTCTGGTATACATTATCTCTCTCGTTTATGTCTGTGTACGATTGAATAACTCGGCGGGCTGCAGACAGTGAGGACTCTTGCTGTTCCGTGAGGCCGTCTATGTCTCTTATTGTACCATCTTCTGTTCTCTCCGTTAAATTTTTAATAGTCTGCTTTGCATCATAAAACTTATATATATTAGGAATTTCAGACTCAGATATAAGAAGCTCGGACTCTGAATAGAAAGATGGATTTTTTACTTCTGCCTCTACATCCGCCATGTGCGAAGGAGAAATTAAAATATTATTTACTTCCTTTTCATAAAAAGAGGCGGGAGCATCGAAGCAAAAATCAGAAAAAATATGTTTTTCATCGTTCAAAGGAAACCTAAAAAGCCCAGGTCTGTAGAAATCTTTGGCCTCTTGGCTTAGGTCTTCGCTAATAGTTCGCCACGCAGAGGAGCGGCTCCCAAGGCAAAAAATATCGTAAAATTCTTCTTTTTTTATTCCTGCAGGCATTGTATCTACATAAGTTTCTGCTTCTCGATTTGGCGATGTTGCATTTAAATAAGTGTCTTCTCTAAACTTAAAAATATATTGTTCAAACAAGGCACTACGAGATTCTCCCTCTATTACTAGGTTGGCTGGGTCGCTCCTAGGTCGGACCATTCGGTCTAGTGCCTCAAATGGTATGTTGAATCCAAAAACGTTACTATTTTGAAAATTCACATGACTTGGGTCGCGACCGAACGGAGAATAAAAGAATGTCTCTCTTTTATGTCGAAGCATGAATGCACCAGGGCCTGGAAATCGGTCTTGGAAAATTCCTTCTTCAAATTGCAGGTCTATTCTCTCAATCTCTTTTGCAATTTCATCGACGTCGCCGCCGTCAGTAAAAAAGCTTAACATTGATTCTCTAAAATTATCTCCGGGATTGGCTTGGGGAGTAGTACCAACAGTGGCGGCCGCAGATTTAACTGCTGTGTGATTAAAATTGTATGATGTGCTTCCAAGCAAGCTATTATACAAAGAAGCCAAAGGTACAAAGTTTCGACCATTAAAAGTTGAAACCTCTCTAGTTGCAGAAGAGAAACCAATCTCGTTGATAGCAGCGTTGTCCTCCATCCTGTCTGGTGCGGCAGGGTCAGGGGCGCCAGGGTTAGAAAAATCTTCATTTCGCGCTGGGCTTGGAAATGGTTGCTCGCCCGCGGGCGGTCGCGGCGGCTGAGGCGGCTCAGCCTCAAAGCCCCCACCAGGAGGTGGGAGATTCCCGGGCGGGTCAGTTCCTGTTGGGTCATCGAGTAACTCATCTGTACAAGGGTTTTCTCTTGGGTCGTTGTCGTTGTCGTGTGCCATAGTTTTAAATCTAGATAAAATTACTTATTAGTAACTAGAACCTCCTCCTCCTCCATAATTTGAACTAGTGGTACGTCCAGATGTTTGTGCACCTGTGCCTGTAGGGGTGGTTGCGCTTGTTGAAGCCCGTCGAGTAGGGGAATTGCTTTGAGCTACTGCACCGTTCAGTGAACCAGAGGAAACTACTATTTTATTAACTAAATGTAATCCGGCTGGTAATTTGGATTCTGGAATATATATACCAATATTTGAATCTGCCCCAGAGATTTGAAGGCCAGAGCCTATAACATACTTACTTAAAACAAAACCAATATCCATAATTGATGTTCTTGCGGAATTCCGTCGGTCGCGCTGATTGTGCCTGTAGTCTGACTCGGTATCTCCGGACATGACTATATCCTTAAACGTAGACTTTGTGCTTATTTTTTGTGAAACTTTTGCAATCGTCATAACACTCTTTACTGTATCAAACAAGGTCCCCAGACCCTCCTTTGTGTAGTAATAATCCTTATACACATCATCAATCCTCTTTTCAAAATCTTCACCGGATTCAGAGTTCAATATTTCTGTTAAAAGAGTTTTCTGCATGTCTACGTTCATGTGGTTGTTTTTCTCGCTTGTCGTCTCGTCTTCCCTTATAACCATAATCTTTGTTGCCATAGATTCAAAGGTGATGCCCCCCTGGGATGCCATGGTGTTATTGAAAAGCTTTAAAGGGTCTCTCATAAGCTCTCTACCAGGAATATCAATAGAGCCCACTGTTGATGCTTCTATTGCTGCGAAAATTCTTGCTTCTGCATCCGCCCTAGAAACCGAACCATCAAAAACCTCAACAGGGGAAACAATTTCTATACGGTTGCCGCTTATTGCCCGAAAATTGGGATTATCTGAATTTAAGCCACCGCGAAAATTTCTTATTGAAAATACTGCACCCAGACCTGCGTTGGGAGAAAAAGCCCCTGGTATCTCAACAACATCTCCTACTATTGGAATTGCTGGTTCCACTAAAATTGCATTTTTAGGAATAGTATTAACCGAAGCATTGCACGGAGCTTCTAGCGATACTTGGTTTGAAGGAACGTCAATGGTTGATTTTAAAGACTTTGAAGAGCTGTCAAAGTTCAGCTGTGAGTATCTGCTGTATTTTCTTAAAAATGTGACTTTCTCTAAAACTTTTAATGTGTAAGAGAAGAGTTCATAGAAAAATTCATAAGTTTTTAAGGTGGCTTTATTTACTTTGAGCTTTTCGAGCAAAAGTGTTCTCATGTCTTCTTGTTGTACGGCCGCGTTTGGGTCGAGAAGACTAAGGCTAAAAGGTGTTATCCCAAGTATAATCAGTGTTCTCAGGTATACATTAACAATATTTTCGACCGATTGAGGAGGAAGGTCCCCCCTGTTTTTTGCTTGTGCAAATTCTCTTGTAAATCTATCTTGGCCAATTATATAATTTCCAGAACTCCTAAACTGCCTTTGGGCAACGCGCTCAGCAAATAAGTCTTCAAATTGATGACCCTGGTAGTAGTCTGAGTTCCTGTAGTCCAAATATGGTATTGACGCCTCCTTTACAAAGTCTAAATATTCTGCAAGAAAACGAGAATATTCCTGATACAGACTGACAAGATATTCCCTTACGCCGTCTTTGAAGTTGATGCTTACTATGTATTCGTAAGTTCCATAGTCTATGTTCTCCCAGAGGTCATAATCTTTAAATTGGTACACCCTTTTGAGCCTATCTGGAGATTGCGACTGACTTATTGAGCACCTTTGATTCTCTCTGGTTGCTATTGAGAAGCCAGCTCGTACATTATCGGGCTCTGAATCGCCGGGGCAGTAAATCATTAACTTTCTAGGCTCATCAGAGTCGTATTCTTCCCTTTTACCCGTTGACGAAAAATTATTAGATAATGGCATTCTTGTTACTCTTCTTCTTTTTACTGTAAAATCGGAAATTTCACAAAGCGCAATCATGTCGTCAAGGATTGGGTTGGATATTTCAGGTAGTGTATTTTCCATAATATTGCGGAATATGTGACCGAATCTAGAATTGTGCATTAGCACATCATCACAATTAATCGTCATTATAGACAGGTAATGTGTCCTGTCGGTAAACGGTTCTGTTATCAAGGAAGATAAAAGGTCGGGGTCGACAGAAGTATCCATCACGCTAAATTTACTATTTCTTATTGAGCCTATTGCGGCATTCTCTAATTTTTCTCTATATATTGAAGTTCCTATATCTCCAACCATGCCAATTTGGCCTATTTGTGCGCGGACGTGGGCTATCAACTCTTCTCCCAAGGAAACATGAGGAGTATTAACGGGGGCCAAGAGACCTAAGCCAAAAGATTGGCCAATCTCATACCCGTCGTATGTGTTTTGTAAATTTCTGTTACCCAAAAGCGACTGACCTGTGTAATCTAGCGGGTTATGTACAAGGTTATAGACAACTTTTGTATTCTTAACTGGGCGCGCCGTGAGCCTCTCTCTATTCTCCATCTCCTCTACCACCCCTGGAAAGCCGAGGCCGGGACCGGGTCCGGACATCCAACCAACATAGCCACCAGGGCCGCGTTCGCCGTCTTCGTCTCTATGGTAGTGCGCCATGCCGCTATATGCACTGCCGTTTTCCCTGAAAAGTGCATTTACGTTTTCGATGACCTCTAGTCTTTCGCTGGGCATATCTTCGTCTACTTTTCTCAAGCATTTGTCGTACTTAAAGCGGCCGCCGATGCCAATAATCTCACCAGCATTTACACCTAAGTTGAAATCTTCTTTCATTCTTTCAACATCTATATGCATAAAAGAAAAAACGTCAAGAGAAGAGCTACTGTAAGCGTCCAAGTCTAATTTTTCTATAGAAGGGAAATCTACCTCAACTTCAAAATAGTGGTCACTAGATATTGAACCTACGATATTCTCTTGTGTTACTGCATCATCGTTAATAGATGCGTATAAATTTTGTTGAAGCAACTGCTTTTGTTGTACCAGTTCTTCTAAGCTAGTTATCGTTCTTCCAAATATTGCTGGGCGGCCGTTGCTACCTTCGTTAATTTCTGTACAAGCTTCCCAGGATTCAAGGGGCACCTCTAAGGCTGATGACCACTCCGAAACCCTGAACTGCGGATAGTTATATTTAATCAGCTGCTCTTCTGATAACTTTTCGCTTACTACAAAAAACACCTTTATATATTGATGAAACCTGCTCGATAAAAACCAACTTGAATTATTCTGGTTTCGAGGTCTCATCATTGAACAAAGTAAGGTTACTTTTTTTTCTTCAAAAACAATCCTCTCCACACTATAGTCTGGGAACGGCACTTCGAAGTCAAAGTTTTGTGGCATCTTTTAGCGGTCTCCGTCAAATATACTATTTCTTTGGTCAGTTATTCTTGTGCTTGAAACTTCTTTATCTACGCTTATATCAAAAAGCTCTTTTACTTTGGTCTCGGAAAGCCTAGTTAGAGACTCTTTGGTGTCTCTATTTTCAACTTCATGTATCTCGAATACTTCTATTTCAAAATTTTCTAACACATTTAGAGTGTTTAACTCCTCTAGTTCTATCGACACATCTCCCCCGGACACTTCTATAAAGCTATTATTTAAAAACACTATTTTACTAGATGTCAAATCAAAATATCGTCTAAAATCTCTTACCGAACTTGCAACCTCATTCACAGGTATAGCGTCATGAATGTTTCTAGAAATATTATAAGAAGAAGAAAAATTTATTTGAGGCACATCAAAAGAGCCAACTTCAGTTATATATTTGTCTTTGGAGGATTCTATTTTGTTTTCTGTTGCAACAAGATAAAACTGAGGCGCGTTTTGGGAATCTATACTTGAATTCCTAAGTGGATATCTCAATATCTTGTTAGTTGTATGTGTCTCTGGCGATACCACTGCTAGTTCCTTTTCTGGGTCTGTAACCGGTGATTCATATTCAAAATCATTGAAGCCTCCATCTACGGATGAAGCTAGGTGTTGTGTTTTTCTCTGTGGCGCCTCGAAAATTCTATCCTCTGAACGATTTTGCTCTTCTGGATTTCCACAAAAATCAGAGTTATACAGGACCCCATCGTCAAAAAATTGATAAAAAACTGGCTTGAATTTTCCCCTGCTTAGGAGGTTTTTTCCAAATTGTGTTAGTTTTATATCAATCACTTCTTGTTGTTTGTCAAAAAAACTCACAAAAACCTCCTACTTTTGCCTATTGTTGAATGTATCAATCTTGGTCTCTAATTTAATTAGCTCTACAAAGGAAAAGTAATCATATGGCCAGTTAAAGTGAAGGTGGCCATCCTGCAAGCCTGGAACATTTTTCAACTGTTCTTGGTTTATTTTGGAGTCTTTTGAAGATTTTATATATTGTATCCCACCCTCTATGTTGTGAATGCGGCTGTCAATTGATTTCAGTCTTATTTTTTCAAAATTGTGCTCCGCTCTTTGTTTAACTTTAAAAATCAGCCAACGAGTTTCATGCTTGGCGCCACTATCTGGAGAAAAAAGACTCCTATAATCACTTACTGGGGACAACTCAAGACCATTGAGCTCTACTGTGTCTAGATAGTGACTGACGTATGAAACATCAAACAGTGTTGTGTTGTCTCTGTTGTTAAATGACTTTGAGCTGCTTGTATATCTTGGTGAAGCCGTCGAGCCGGCAGAAACAGGTGATAAGTTTTGCCAGACATTTGAAACATCGTCAATATCAAACTCTGCATGGAACTGAAAAAAGTACATCATATATGGACTTTCACCTGTTACTCTAAAATCCAGCTGAGGCGGTAGGACAAATTCGTCCATCATATTAAGTTGATACTCTATTGCATTTACTGGTGAGTCACTCATTGGGCTAGACTCCAAAATTTGATACAACCTTCTTTGTGCTGCGACCTCCTCTCTTGTGGAAACCTGGTTAGACAAAAGCAGATTATTCAAGTCTGTAATTTTTCTTTCTCTAGATTCTAAGGCCATTCTATAGAACCCTGGTCTAAAATTAACAAATTGAACAGGGTCGTCTTTCTCTTTCATAAAAACATAAGGTATTGCCACTACTGCTTCTTTTACTAGCTTTTTGTCCTCGACTGGGCCTATTCTATTACGCGTTTCCGGAGCAATTGGCAGATTTAGAGACTTCTGCTCTCTTTCTTCTTCATCTACAGGCTCATTGAATCCCATTATTGTTGCGAGGCCTGAGGAATCTCCTGTTTCTACGTCCTCTATTCTTAAAAAGTAACCTTTTTGTTTTTCTTGGAGCGCGGCTGTGTTAACCACCTCTCCTTTTTGGTGCCACATTCCAGTCGATGAAGTAAGAAAGTTTCCACTAGTTTGGTTCTGTCTTTCAAAGTTTTTCTTATAATAAACATCCCAATACCTCTCTTTCCACGGAGAGCCGCTGACTTCTCTTACAGAGTTGGTGTCCAGGTCTAAAGCCGAAGATGTTACGTTTAAAAAGTCAAGAACTGGTGTCTCCCATTTGGATTGTATCACCCACCTAGACAGCTTATTATTGGGGTCTCCGGCAAACGGAACAATGTTTTGCTTTTCAAACAAATTAGTGTTCGGGTTCTTAACGTAATCATAAGACTCATTGTCCGTTCTCAAAGTCACTGCCATTCCAAGATTTAATGACGCTGATAAGGACATTGAATTAATGTAATTTGTATTTTGTCCAGGATTACTTGGCTGCTCTTTAAAGTTACTATAAGAAAAGGCACATTCTTCTATAATTTCTTTTGCTGTATAATTAGCGCTTCTACTTGGTGTAAAAGTTACTTCAACATATGGTTCTGCGCCTGCATCTAAGAAAGGCGGAACATATGGCATATATCCGTGAGTACACTCATCAGTATCTACTGTTGAGTCATTTGCAAAATCAGAAGAATCTGGGTCGTTACCAACACTGAAGCCTGGGTTTGATTCTGCGATTACACTTCCGCCAGTGACGATTGTACCTGGAACGGTACCGTCAGAAACCACTATTGCGTCCGAAGTCGAGGCGCCGGCTACATTTAGGGTCAATGTCACCGTGTCAGTAGATACGCCTGTAGTTGCTAAATTTATGTTTCCGCCTGATATATCCGTATTTACGGTGCTTGCAAAGTTTGACGCCACTTGGGGGGCCGTCCATGAAGATGTTACGGCAAAGAAAGTTGTACCAGTCTCGGCTGCATAGCTTCTTGTCGATGCGCGGAATTTATATGTTCTTGAGGTGCCAGCATGGTCAGTTATAACTATTTTTGGCAAATTAGCCGCGATATTTATTTTTTCCAGTTCACTAAAGTACACCGATGCTGCTCTAAATTGTATTTGTTCTGTTCCAGTCCCCACTGGCGTGCCAGAGAACGCAGTAATTGAAGAATCAGCTATAACTCTATTGTTTGAACCATCATTCAAAGCTCCATTTGCAGCGATGAGTTCCGCATTTGATGGGGTACCCACCCCGGACAAAGTAAAAACAACCTCTCCAGGGTTTGACCCTGCAGCGAAGGTCATGCCGAGCCCCTGTCCGGTTAAGGCAGTAATCACTTCATTTGCGATACTTGAGCTTCCACTGATTCCATCTAAATCTATATAAATTACATTTGACACAGTTGGTTCACCGTGAGTACACGGGCCTCCAGCGGCAGAATTATAAAACCTAATAGTCTTCTGATTACTTGCTTCGTCTACTACTTTCAAACTTGGATAGGCAGCTGCACTTGCTGGGCATAGCGCACTGAGGCCCGATTTGGCGTTTACTAAACTAGTGCTGAATTTAACAGATGTCGAGAACTGTGTTCCGGCTACGTCGCCGCTAAACCCAAATGATGAGTTGTTAGTAATATCTACCGCACCGGAATTTGAAACTGTGATTGTTCCGGCTGAGCCTAAATTACCATTTCTCAGAGCTACTGAATTTGATATAGACTTACCCGGGGATGCAAGGGCGATTGTTATAGCCCCCGAACCGTTAACGGTTGCTGTAACGTCCAAGCTAGAAGCCAACAAGAAAGTCCTCATAGAGGCTGCAACGTCGGCGGCAGAAGCACTACTAGTATCAATGAATATACGATTTGTAGTGTTTGTGCCGGCTGAAGTTCCATTTTCAAACAAAAAGACCTCTGCACTATTGTCTAAACCGTCGACAATCGTTATCCTTGGCAGATTGTCTTCGCTTGTTATAGTATTTAAGCTGAAGGTAGCCGGATTGTTGAATGTTATCGTTGTTGATTCGGCAGTGCCTGCTGATGTATTTTGAACGTTTGTTTTAGAAGTTGACCCGTCATGAACCGGTGGACCAAAAGCAGAGTGTCTGTCATACATCATTGTCTCTACGTTTGTTAAATACACTCGCATTTTATGATTTGTGCCTTGTTTGAAAAACCTATTAACAGGTTTTGACACCATAGTTGTTAATTTGCCATTATCAACAAAAAAGTTTACTGTCTCTGATGCAAAATTTTGCATAGCCATTGTATATGGTGCCATTTGCATTGCGAAATCTTCTTCGGGGTTACGGTGGACTATACCCAGCGTTCGAACTAGTTGGTCTAAATTAAATCTTCCAAAAGACGTTGGTCTTTCTATAATCTTCTCCCAGTGCTTATTGCCATATATTAAACTGGCGCTTGGGTGAGGCTCGTTGTCATAAATCAACTCTCCGTGCAATCTGGCTGGACTTAATATATCTTCAAATTCAATTCTTTTTGTAACCGTACTTTTTATTCTAGGAATTCCGCAGTCTTTAGTACTGTTGAGGATAGAGCCAGTAAAAGCTACTCCTGAATTTAAATTAAGTGCTGAATAATCTCGAAGTGGTGCGGCTGCGGGTAAATTTGACACATTTGCAAAGGATGCCTGGAAAACTGGGTAATCTACTGCCACTCCTGCTTTAATCGAGTTGTAGAGTACGCCAGGGCCAAAGAATGGCTTACTAGCCTGGTACTTACAAGAGTTAGCCCTTAACGATAGGTAAGTCTTGCTGACGTCGACGTCAGCAAGAGCATTTTCTCGGAATTCCGCACCCAAAAGAGTTCTTTGTGGTAAATAATTTTCAGAAAACATCGTCGCAAGCTTTACTGTTCTTTCTGCTGGATACAGACCATCATATGGTATAAACTTCATCGCTGCGACACACCGGAAATTAATTCTTGTATGTGAGAACGGCAAGTCTGCTATTTCTTCATCATAGTCTTTGAAGTATTTTAAAAAGTCGCTGTTAGAATATGTTTTAAAAAATTGACCCCCTACATTTAAATCTCCTGAAGAATTATGATATATGGCACCAGTTAAAGATAGATAATCATTTCCTATGTTTGGGTAATCCCTCTCACCAAGCAAAATATCTTCTACGAATTCGCTGATTCTAAATTCTGGCACTATTGAGTGGTCTTGGCCCACGAGTCGAATATCGTGATGCGCATAATCCACATAGTTATCATAATGAAAAGGACTGTGGCTTGACGTTGCGGCCTCCCACATTGCTTCACCAGAAAGCAAAACTTTAGAGGAGTGCTCTTGCGGTATTCTCCTGTTGTAAACCAGAGAAAATGGCGGAGTGCCATATAGGCCATTATATCCCAGGGGCCATGTACTAAAGTCATTCTGTAGAATTCCTTCATGCCTCGTTGCCTGGTCCCTTGACTTGATAAAGCCTGGACCCGTGTTTACAAAGCCAGATGCTATGTTTGTAGGCTGTTGCGAGAAGTCTTTTCTGGAGTCTAAGGGCCATGCTGACCCGCTGATTCTGTCTTCGACGACAGGACCAGTCTTAGAGCCAATATGAGAAACATCAACAGCATCATACCTTTCCAAATATGTTGTCTTTTTCTTGTCTCCCGATTCGACCGTAATCCTAGGAAATGCTTTCAAAGACGCAAGTCTGAGTGCAGCGAAGTCCGAACTATAGGATACGCTACCAGTAAGGACTATGTTTCTATTTGTCCTGGCACTTTTCCATGGAAAATAATCAAAATATTCTCTTGTTCTTACATTTTTTGTAAAAGTGTTAATTTCTCTTGGGTATATCTTTTCGATATAGTTTACCTCAATGAGCTTGTTGTCTTTTATCTGGTTTTCTACTTCAAGTTGTGAAATAAAATCAAAGAAGTTGCTATTTTCAATTCTATCTTTTAAGTTCTGGTCTATTTGTATTTGCATATTTGAAAACATACTGATATCATTTTGGAATGTTTTTCTAATGGTAACATTTTGCAAATAACTTTCAGGGTCACTTATTCTCGTTCGTTGGCGCTCTAGGGGGCTAATCGAGTAAGATAAGTCGACGTTCTCATCAGACTCGTCTAAACTTTCATAATAAAGTGCGTCAGACCACCATCTAGAATTTCTGATTTGTTGTATTGCTATCGGAGCAGTATCCATAATTGGAAATGAGTTCGGGTCATTTGGGTCTACATTTAGGCCGAATTCTAGCAATTGGGCCTGTGCGACGATTCTTTGTTCAAAGTCTGGGTTTGGTCTTAGTGCATTGTGTATCGTAATTGAGGCTGCCCTAAATCTATCAGTCAATGGATTCTCTTTGTAGTTGACTGATACTCTTCTTTGGGCCGGCCCTGACCTTGAAATCAAATCCTCTCTCTTGTTAACCTCTGTCGATGCAACGTAAGGGTCATCAGAATTATGGAATTCGCGAGCAAAGTTTGGCATATTCATCATAGCATTCATTGATGGAGTCTTTGACTGAGCACTAAAGGGCTGTTGACCTTCAAAGTCCTCATCTTCAATGCCATAAAAAGTTCTAGAATATATATTATTCCTCATGTGCTTTATTACTAGAGGGTTCCAAGAATTTCTTAGTTGCTTCCAGGTTGGCCACCCATATGGGCCATTTCTGTTTAAAAGAATGTCATTTAAGTTATAGGTATTTAGAGAGCTGGATATAAAATTCGAACCCGTCAAAACATTGTCTATTATATTAAAGTTTGTTCTTGCGAAGTCTAGGTTTTCGACTCTTTGCGATGAAGACAAAAATGTTATTCCTGGCTTGCTGGACGTATGAAAATTGTGTTCGTGCCCAAATCCGTCATTCCTGTTAACAAACGAATGCTTGTCATCCTCTGCGGAGGCTGTAATCCAAGAATATGAAAAATCATTTTGAGGAATAGGGTGTTGCACAAAGAAATTATCAGGTCTTGATAACTCTCCACCTGACGCAGTGTAGTGAAAATAGTTACGATTCGTCATATGGGTGCTGGCCATTGTCAAGTCTCGACCTGATGAAAAGTTGGTTGACGTCGTGGTGGCCACCGATGACATATCTATTTCAGTGTTTCCGCTTGAGCCTTTCGTATTTTGTGTTAGCTTCATAACACCACCCGAAACCTCTTCCACTGTTACATTGAGGTCCGATGCGCTAATAGCTGCTCGGATGCGGTCACCGACTGATGGAGCGTGGCCGCTGGCGCCGTTGAGGCCGATTATTACCTTTCCTGAATCCTTGCTCCCATCAACTGTTGCGACACCTGTTTTGAATATATAAATAACTGACAGACCGTCTGCATCCGTAAGAGTGAATTCCTCATTATTGCCAGGGTTTCCTGTTGTGGTTATGGTTCCAGTTGCTGCTAGTGCAACTGGTAAAGTTCTGTATCCAAACTTTTCAGAATACTCAGCCGAAAGCAGGTTGCTTATGCCGCGTACAAGCTGATTTCTGTAATTTATTGTGTTATATATAGAATACTCTTCTGTTTCTAAATCTCTTGTATACATTCCCGAGTTTTCAGGGGCGCCGAGCGCTGAAAACCTATTAACGAAAACGTGCTCACTTCTAAATCTTTCCACAGGCGTATAGTCTGTAGAACCATACACCCTTGAGGGAGTTATTGGCGTGATATCAAAGCTTCCACTCTTAGTCAAGTATCTGTTGTTTAAGTGCCTTCCATGGGTTTGGACAATTTCATAAACTTTATCATAGTTTCCTAAAACTATAGGGATAGATTCTCTGTTTGTTTTTATGTTCCCGATATGATAGGCAGAACTAGGCGTAGGGCCAATCGAGGCTATCGAACGGGGCCCGGAAGCTTGACTAATAATAAACTTGCTTGCTGTGGCATCTATGTTGTATGCTTCCGGGCGGTCGTCTCCCGGAGGTGTTCCAACCTTCACCCTTCTATGTGGCATGCCATTGTGCGAAAACGCCCAAGCACTCTGAAGTGACTCGGTATGGTCGTCATGATTATTGGTAATAATCATCTTTTCTTTAAAGTTGCTAAAGTCGCTACCCACTGAAGAACTATAAAGAGTAAAAGGAAATATCATGTCTGCGTCGGCATCCAAGTACCCTTTAGTGCCTGTGGTGTTTGTTTTTGCTGTATATATCTTTTCGCTATGAGGGTCTATTATATCTCCACATTGCTTGAACTCAAATATGTCTGTCTTTTCAATTTCTATATTTTTTCCAGTGTTTACTACTTTATACAACTGCTTATTTTTATTTGAGTTCCTATTTGAGCCAAGATTGTAGACTCTTTGCCTATCTGATGTAAAGATATACGGACGAATAAGCTTTCTTAGCACGTATGTTGAGCCGCTGACTGATATATTATTCGTCTTAGTTCTAATCTCTTCTCTTAGTGAGTTTGGTGCACCAGTAATAGATAGAGCTTCTGTTCTTTCCGCTCTATCTCGCCACCACAAGCAGTTATCTGACTCATCGGCCGGGGTAATCCCACCAGAAAAGTTAGTTGCGGTAACGGTCGTGACCGATGACATATCTATTTCAGTGTTACCGTTTGAGCCTTTTGTATTTTGTGTTAGCTTCATAACACCGGCTGAGACCTCTTCTACTGTCGCATTAAGGTCCGACGCAATGAGGGCTGCGCGCATCCTGTCTCCCACAGATGCGGCATGCCCAGTGGCGTTTTTGATTCCAATTATAACCTTACCAGAGTCTTTGCTTCCATCTACTGTGGATACTGCTGTTTTGAATATATAAGTAACAGAAAGTAAGTCACCATCAGTCAGGGTAAATTCTTCATTATTTGACGGGTTACCGGTGGTAGTGATTGTTGCTGAGGCTCTTGCACCTTCAGCAAAAGAACCTCCCACCGGTGCATGGCCGTGCTCCCAGTCATATAAAAGCTCGTTTATGGCTAATATTTGCCCTTCTAAGTCTGGGTCCTTGTAATCAAACTGAGGTAGTTGATGCTTGTATTTGTTTCTTTCTAGAGAGTGACTCTCCACAATATCCTTAAGAGTCATGTCCATTTGCGAAGTTGCAGGCTGCAAGCTTTCTAGCATGCTACCTAGTGAAGAGTCAATCCACTTGAAATACCTTACAAACCTTTCCAGACTAATGTCATTTTCAACGTTGGCAAAAAATTTATCTCTTAATTTTTCAAGATTTTTGTATTCAGGGCGATACTTGTTAATTGGCTCTCCTATTAGTTTGTTGTAAGCAATAACACCGCCAATCATATTAAGCATCTCTTTGGAAATCACCTGATACATGCTTTTCTCATAAGTAAACAAATAAGTAACCGGGCGGGACGATAATAAAAATCTGTCTACCTCTCTTTCTTTGAGTTCTACCATAGATTCCGATTTTAAGTTATCAATTTGGTACTCTGTCACTGTTGTTATGTGCTCTGTGTCAGAAAAAGAACCAACATCAACAACACCAATTGTTTCTGCTGGATACTTTGCACCGTTGATGTTACCGTATTCTGATATTTTGTCTAGTGACCCTCCAGATGCGTCCTGTATAGAATAGGTTGTAGAGCTTCTTGTTGGGTTGTCAAATTGCCAACTAAAGGCCAGGGTATCTAGTTGAGTCTGCCGGTCTTCTTTTGGTAAGTTGTAGTCCATAGGATTACTCAGACCTACACTTTTTATATTTTGAGCATGAATTTTTGAATCATCCTCTGATATCTTTGAGGTCCAAAAATTCAAATACAGCATTCGTGATTCTGCATTTTGCACTACATCTCCAGTTAAGTTGGCCCTTTCCGCGCCGCAGTAAACGCCTTTATGTTTCGCAGAAAAAGTGTTGTAATTAGCTTGACTAATAGAGGCACTGTGGTTAAATGATTGAAGTAGAACATCTGTATCGTACCTGTATCCGGAAAACTCTACTTTATATTTTTTTACTGTCGAAGTGTTTGCTTTTTGGAAAGATAGGTCTTCGTCTTCGCAAAATTTAACAGCCAGATACCATGGTGTGTTGTTGAAAACATCTTTAAAATACTCTGTCTTTATATCAGCAAATAAGCCCGCTTTAGATTTTAGCATAAAGTAGGCACCCTTGTTTGTGCCAGACGACTTTACTGATTCGACTGTCACGCCAGCCGTATTTACCGACGAAGCCAAGCCAGATGGGGACTGAACATCCCTAATTCCAAAAATAGAAGATGTTGTTTGAGTAAGCGTGATGTCTGTTAGTTTTGGTAATATAGCTTTTGTTTCTATTGTATACTCCACTGGTGTGGATTGGCCCTCTATAAACTTTTTCTCTTCCGATGAGTTTGATTTCGGCACTAATGTTGCTGCCCTGTTTTTGTTCGAAAAAGAAAAAGATTTTATCTCTAGTGATTCGTAGTTCTTACCCTTGCTTGCGGATATATCTTTTTCGACGTTTTGTCCATATATGTTTGGAATTAAAAGCCTCTCATCTACACCAAAGCACCTCATTAGGTTACGAAAAGACTGAAAAGTGCCCTTTGTTTTGTAAATGTTGGACAAGTTAACATAAACTGAATTTAAAATCTTGTCTTTTATTGCATCTATTTTTGAATAAAGAAGGTTACTAAACTGATTTGAAGATTGGTCATACTGGTCCAGTCTTAAGTTGTTGAAGTACTCGTTCAAAGATGATTTGTTTACTAACGGCATTTCGTCAACAGAAAAGCCCCTGCCCATTAAATTCTGAACCGAAAAATTATCAAAAGAGTTTAAGCCATGGCTTGCATGAACAAAGTCTTTCTCACAACCAACTAAGCAGGAAAAGTTTCTTCTGTGGTCTATAGATGCCTTTCCATAAACAAAGTCCCTATATTGAGTAAACCCAATTGAAGGCAACTGGTCAATAATCATCCAAATACTGTCAAATCTTTCTGCTACAACTTGCATCAATATTTCAAAGTCGCTATCATTGGATACTGAATTGCTTGTCTTTTCTCTCGTCCAAGTTGGTAAGCTATTCATTATAGAGTTGCTATTGTTTAAATCATAAGAAAATGCCAAATCTACTAGCTCGTTAAGAGTAGATTTCACTTTTGGATTCAGGGGGTTTATGATTGGGTCTCCCGGCTCTTTTTGTTGAGTTGCGTCTGACAAGGTTATTGCAGAGTCTGCAGAGCGCGCGGTGGCTGCGTATCCCACAAATGTGCCATTATTAAGCCTTCCTGAATAATCAAGAATAATCTTATCTGTGTTTGTGTTCCCTACTGTTCCTTCGTTGAATTTATAGTAAATTCCCAGATTACTGCTTATGTTTTCCTCATCCGTAGCACCATGAACAGGAAAATCATAATAGTTTCCTATTTCTTCCGCGTTTCTTTTTGTTTTCCAGAACCTTACTTCGTCTAAAGATGCTGATAGCTTGCCATACCCTAAGCCACCTAATGAATCTTTTGGGGTCGCAAGTGCCCCCAGGGCGCCCTCGAAGTACCCCTCAACAGGGCCGAACGATGGAACCGAAGATACTACATTTTTACTGTTAAAAAACCCATCTACATAAAAATCAACATATATTGAATTTTCTCTATAGTCTACGGAAATTGCATAATGATGAAACTTTCCATCAGCCACTGCACTGTTATTCAGTCCTTCTCCTATCCTAACTCTGTCTAGGCCGACATTTCCTGATAGGTATGTAAAGAAAAATGGCGATTTCCCGGATGAGCCCTCGTTCGGAGCTAACTCTAACAAAAATCTTCCATGAGAATTGTTGCCCTCAGGAAAATCAATAGTGTAAGAATCAAAAATAACTTCATTCTGGGTAAGTGTTGACTCAAAGTTGGACTTTTTCATCCAAAATTCTAGTGTATTGCCGGATGATGGGTCTATTTTCAGACTACTTTCACGATTTGTATTCGAATCAATAACAGTGTTGGCATACGGCCCCCCAGAAAATTTTATATACTCGGGGTTGCTGGGCAGTGAATATCTTCCGTCAGTTGCTGATACTGTGCCCCATCCGGAAGAACAAAATGTTACATGCCCAGTTTCAAGTGGGTATTCATGTTGCAGTATCGCTAGGTCAACGGCGGAGGCGCTAAGTGACCAGTTTATTTTTTCGAGACCGGAGCCATCATAAGGATAAGAATTGTGTATATTTTTGTATGAATTTTCATAGTATTTTTTTGCATTTCCGTACTTTGCGAAAGTAGAGGGATTTCTTATATTAAAGTTTGGAAAAATTCTTTCATTTATTTTCTTGTAAGCTAGTGCATACTCTGGAGACTCTAGAACACTATTGTATCTTTTTGAAGATTCTGCAGATTGCCTAACATTTGAATGCTGAAGGAAGGTCTTTTCTTTTCTTTTTAGGTCCTGTAAATTTTTTTCTTTGTTGTTCATGGGTCCACTCTAAATTTAAACTTCTCAGGCAACTCCAGGTAATTAGGCCCGTCTTTGAAAAGAAAAGATATTTCATAAGCATCGTTTTTCTCTAAAAGCTTCATATCTAAATCGAAATAAGAACCCTGACTGTCATATGAAGTCAAAGAGTACTGCCTATTACTTCCTGTAGAGTAAGGTATCACCTCGTACCTATCTGACAATCTTACTACTTTGTAGAAGAGATTTTTAATATTATTTACTGGCGCTTCGTTGTTTGCTTTTGTGTATATGTTTGGCTGCCAGTTTTTATCCCTAGTGTATACTCTTAGTGTTGTTTTTTCTTCTTGAAGATAAGATTTCTTCAAGTTAGTTACATTAACAACGTAAGATGGTACGACATGGTAGTTGTCTAGTTTGTCCTCATAAACACTGAATCCTGAACCGGTAAAAAGCCCAGTCTCAACTATGTTTTGACCTGGTGCATTAACAGACCTATACCAAACATCATATAGTTGCGATTCTGAACCTGAGTATGCAAAAATAGCTTTGTAGGTGCCTAGGCTATCGCGGCTGGCTGTTATGTGGTTTTGCTCTACCCCGGTTGAAGTAACTACTCCCACGCTATCTCCTCCGGAAGATGATGTCAGAAATCTAACGATTAAGTTAGAGCCTGTATTCGGAATGTCCACCATACTTGCGCCAAAGCGGTTATAGTGAAAAACATTATTAAGGTTTTCTGATGAGGGTGCAAGACTGCTAGACTTTATCACATAATTTCTGTCGTCTTTTCTTGAGGAATCCCATTGAGCTTCAATTTTTGGTTTTAAAAAAAACTCATGGGAACTTTTTGAATAAAACTTCTTAGTATAATAAGACCTTTTTTTAGAGCCGTCTTCAAAATCGTCTCTAAGTTTTAGTACGACCCCGTAATTTGGCAACCCAACACCCCCAGAAAAATTAACTATAGTTGACCTAGAAGACGGAATACTAGAACTAATCAGCGTATTTCCATGGAATCCTGCTTGTGATTGGGTTAGTGCAAGATGTTGGTCTGCAGGGTCGTTTAAGTTAGATATTATTTTATTATTAAATAATATGTCTATATGGCCCTCAAGGTCACTTATGGCCTCTGCGGCACTGCTTCCCGTATTTATGTATGCAATGTTTCCAACTATGTGCGAAGACCCGGTAATAAATTTGAAGATGCCTTCTTGTCCCTCGTGAGAATAGATTTTAATGACATCATCTTTTTCTGGCTTTTGCGAAAGGGAGATGCTACCCGAACCCGGTAGCGATGCACCATTTTCATGCTTAAGCCACTCTTCAACCCAGGGTGTTATTTTTATTGAAATATTTTCTGTCCCCTTCTTTAAGTCTTGAGTATATACCAATGGGACGTCAACCTGTCTAACATAAGAGCTGGTCACAAAGTCTGAGCCGGCAGAATGCCAGGCCACGCCTTCGGAAGCAGAGGCCCAGTTGCTTGCTTCTAAATCTAAATAGCTTTCCATATCAAGGCCGTCGCCCTCGCTCCAGGGCTGAACAACTGGGTGTACAACTACTGTAAAGTTTTCTGGTGTGGTTTGACCATGTGGGGTGTTGCACATTTTTAGAACGTAATCAATAGAGCCAGAGTCGGGTATAATACCGGACTGCCTATCCAAATTTATATCACTAACTGGAAACTCTAAGATAATTCTTGCTTTTTCCAAAGAACTGCTACTTGCTTGTCCAAATATAGAGAATAACTCTAATATATCACTGGCTCCCATATTAGCCTGTTTCGAGCGCGCAGACAAATTTTCTCTCAAGGCATTAGCTATCGTATTATCTTTATTGGAGTTATATCTTTTTATGCTCATTATTGTGAAACCGTCCCTTTAATATCATCAATGAATTTAATCTCCCAAATAGCATCCTCTGGTATATATATAAAGCTTTCGTCAGGCGATGTGTTGCTTTTCACATCAAATCTAAAATCTGTATGATTCACTCCAGATAGAGCTCTTATTTTTACCCCGCCCCTTATAGGGACGCTCCTAACTTCTGGAATATTCTGTATTATATTCATAACACTTGATATATAAAACGGTTCTCCTATTTCGGGTAAAATAGTTGACATTTCTTCAAATATTTTGTTTTTTATCAACGTCAGCGTTGTTTGTTGATTCACATTTGTCTTCAAATTTACATTGAATTCTATAGAGAAGTTTATTATCTTTGCTGAAAAAATGTCTACGCTGTCCGATATCATTCTTATTGAGTCGACCCATGTTTTTGTGTTCTCTCTTAACAGTTCCGACGGAGCTTCAAGTTTTCCAGCTGCAGATTCCGATATTAAATAGAGATTTATATTTCTCTTTAAATCGTTAGTGTCCCTGATAACAGCGGCGCGCTTGACAGAGCCAAAAATAGGCGGCATTGAATATACGGCAGAAACATAGTCCTGCTTGGTAACCGCGCGATTTTGGGCTCCGTATACCCCTAGATACCTTCTCTTTAACTCTTCTGTGGTTGGTATACTGATGTTTCCATTAATTGGTTCTTCGTTGAATACCTGTACGTTGTCTCTTATAAAATTGACAATTTCTTCATTTAAATCTTCTTCATTCTTAAAAAATAAAATGGGCTCCAAAACTTGTGTTATGGTTCCTACTGCTGCGTTCGTGTTCAACAAAGTATTGCTTCTGTAGGTAATCGTTAAGGTGGTATTTTGTGGTGAAACTCCCAACTTATTATTTGTGAGTAATCTATTTGGGTCAATTTTCTGTGAGGATATGTAACTTTTTGCAGAAAGCTGCAGCGCGACCTTGCTTGGGTCGAGAGCCGATGCTGTGTTTAGGTCCTCTTCTGAGCCATGGCCGAATACAACCGTTGTTATTGATGGTGATTTTTCCACAACAAACCTTCTCGGTACCGGGGTTGGTTTCAAAATAGAAGAAACATTGGAATCTCTTTTTATTGGGTCTTGTATCGGCTTATATATAACATCTTGTGTTAGGTGGTCAACTTGAAAGTATTCATTTCCGTTGCTATCCTCTATTTTTAAAATTTCTGTTAAAGTATCATCAGGTACATCTATTTTTAAGAATCTTTGAAAGTTTCCGACATCGACAGTGTAGGTTCTTTCTTCTCCCGAGATTACAGGCACTTTTGCTTTTAAAATAAAAAATTCTATTTTGCGACCATCTAAAATCGTATTATAACCCATGACGGTTGAGTTCGCCTCACTTAAAGTTATATCTTTTATTTGTGTGTAAACTGTTCCACCATTTGACATATACTTAGAGCCCGCACGAAGCTCTACTTCATACTTAGAATCTACCCTGGGGCCGATGGCCATGGCAGGCCGCAAGACTTGCACCTCCACAAACCCAACAGCAACTGGATTTATTAGTGGGTCCCCTCCTAAAGAGTTGATATGGCTTATAAGGGTGGCGGGGTCTTTGGTAAATGCTGGTATTGCCTCATTAGCATTGTGGTCGGAATAATAGTGCAGCTGGTCACCTACATACGAAACAAGGTCAAGCATCAAGGAACCAAAGGAGCTTCTATTGAAGTCCCTGTAAGAATCGGGATAGTGCCTCTTCATGTACCCAACAAGTTCATTTTTTATTTCGGAAAAACTAGTTTTTGTATAATCTATTTCTTTTATTTTGTTGCTTACTTTTGTATCTTTCATTTATAGTTTCCTGTAACTATGGCTGCTCTCTCAGGCCGCGGTCGTGAGCAAAGGTTGCCAGCCTTGCATATTGTTCCGATTGTCGACCTAAAATAAAGTTTCCGCCTGCGTCTGTAACGTATTCAACTAAGGTCTGGTCCTCGCCCAAGTCTTCAATATAATAAAACACTGTAAATTTAGCATAATTTAAATCTATGTTATCCGGGATTCTCTCGTAAGAGATATCAATTATTCTTAAAGACGATAAATACTTGTTTAGTTGAGTTTGTATTTTTTGCTTTAAGTCTCCCACGTCTATCTGTTGTGAGTTTTCGAACAAAAGTCTCTCTAGACCGACGCCCAGGTCTGGAACATTCGGCCATTCTCCTGGGTTTGTTCTTAACAAGTTTATAAAATCTTGTCTTATTGACTTAATTATATTTGTGATTGGCGCGTAAGGGCCCGTGTTCTCGTCGAAAGACAAGGGCCAATTTGGTTGTGCGATTCTTTGCCCAACTGGTCCGACATAATCAGTCATACTTATTAGTACCTCTTAAGTTTCTTTAGTAAATAGTGTCCTAAAGATTTTAGTCTTCGGAATCGTTAAATCTGCCAAACGGTGGAGGTACATCCTCCACTGGGCATGCCTCTTCTGGTGGTGGGAATGCCGGTATCGGTATCACATCACTGCAGGCGCCTGAATTTCTTCTTATTCTCTTGTCTCCTGGTAGCTGTCGTGTTGAGAGCGCTAAGATGGTAAAAGGCGATACAGGGTGGCCATAGCGACCTGTATTAAAACTCTTATCTCCCCAAGAGCCATCTGGGCCAATCCCGGCACATGGAATGTTAAATTCGAACAATCCGTCAACTAAAGATATCGGGCCTTTATAGGCATATCCAACAGTTTTTGCTAAAGTGTTGCCAAGTTTGTCATAGCCGTCTGTAAAACCAGAGTCTATTATTGTTCCAAAACTGTCAACGATATCAATACCAGCTTGTGGGATTATAGGAGAGTAAAGGCCTCTACCGTGGCCGCTGTTTCTTTCTTGCTCTGACAAATCCCCTGGTAGCCACAGTCCAGCGGACATATCTTCATAATTCATATCTGCAGTACTGTCCCACGGACGCATCCCATCGAAAGTTAATTCTTTTATTTGGCATGCCGACCAGTGCACTTTCATTTCTTTGTACGCCGGGTCGATAGCGTTTGCAATCCCCCTAAACAATATCGCCGGGAACAGTACGATTAACTCCTTAAACATATCCCACCAATCACTAAATAGATTTTCATCAAAAGGGTTGCTGAAGCAGCTCATACCGTCCGGGTTTGTGTTCGCGTCATCTAACATTGTTTTAAAATATTCTGATTTGCTTACATCTTTGAATAATTCATTTCTTTGTTTTCTATTCATCGATGCTATGTTTATTATTGACGACAAAGTAGCCTTTGGAGATTCCATAACTGATGGCATATCACTATAAGAAGCCAACGCGTCGGTACCAAATATTGTAGCAACAGACTGATATCTTTTAACTGGCAATGCATAATTAAAAACAAGCTTAGTGCTGGCGTCTTCTAGTAGGTGCTCTACAAGTTGTGGGCGCCGTTCTTCATATAATTCAAGATATTCTGGCAAATCATAGCACTCATCAAAGTAAGCTTCGCCTTCAGGACTGGTCACATATTCGTATTTTGACATAGGCACTGAAAATGTGTTGTTTCCTGATTTTTTATTTATCATATAGAAAGTTCTATACTCTTCTGATATATTTTGTATTGTTTTGTAACCTCTTAGGACGTTTTTGCCTTCGTTATCTGTAAGGTTAAGCTGGATTCCATCACTGATGGAGTCTGGGTCTCCATCCCATCTGCCCTCGAAAACATTAGCTATTAGTCGACATCCCTGTTTTATTGTTGAACTCTTTATCAAACCCTTTACGAGAACACCGTCAATAAATGCCTCATCAAGCATGCTAGCGTCTAGAACATCTTGGCTTATCCCTGAAAACGCCCGGAAGCTTTGTCGATATCTTCTATCTATCTCCACCACACCAAGTGCCATCTGGTCTAAATACGACGGTTGTCCAGATGCGAAAGCTGCTGAGTCTAGTGCTTTTTCTGTCAGGTGTCCCAATGCTGACTTTGAACCAAACAAGCACTTTTTAACTATATCTTGGTAAACCTCAGATGGAGTTATATTACGGGCATGAATATTATCTGAGTCCGCTAAGTATCCCATGTTGTATTTCTCAATCATATACTTTTGCAAAAGTGGACTATTATCAAGAAAATCAGCTGACTCTGCTTGAATTTCGACCATTGGCGAATTCGAGTCTGCAGCGAAGCCAAAAATAGAAGCAAAAGATTGAGCTGCATTTGAATACTGCGGGCCTGGTTTTATATTATTATTTTGACTGTCTATTATTCGACCTTTTTCAATTTTTGAATTATAGTTTTCATTTGAAGTTGAGCTTAAAAATAAATTAAAAAACAAGTTTAAATCTAAATTAGACACAAAATTTTCAATTTGACCTAATTTAATTGTCTCAAGTTGACCGGAAGTGAGATAATTACGAGAGTGTCTTCTTTTTTTCCTTTCAATTCTTGAGACAGCATCGCCCGCAATTTCATTCAAACGCTCATCATCGGAGACCGAAAGAAATCCATCCATATATTTGTTAAATGCTTGCTCGTAGAATGCTGAATTTTCTATTGCTATGTCTTCTTCTGTTCCAACATATGGCACTTTCTGATTTCTCCGATAAACATCTGTGCGTATGATATGTTCTCTCAGCACTTGAAGTATTAAAGAGTTGTTATTTGGAAACACGCCTCTACTCAAAGAACCGTAATTTCCAGGTGGTAACACTGGCATAGCTTGGACGGAGCTTTGCTTGCCGCGGTCGTTCGCGTGCACCCAGTGACCCTCCGTTTGCGTATTAATCGAAAACATTAAATATTGGTATCTGAAAACATTTGCAAAATTAATTATTTTTTCCATGCTGTCTGTTGAAAGGCTGTCTATGTTTTGGACAATAGAATCTCTAAACTGATTTCCAAGTATGTAAGAAACCATCTTGGGAGAACGCTTTCTACTTTGAGTCCAAAATGCAGCAACTTTTTCATCAGGGTCATCGGGGTCTGCAATATTTAGCCTCATTAAAAATCCATCATCATCGGTGTCGTTGCGATGGTGGTGAAAACGGTATCCCTGTTCGTCATTGGAATTAGCAAGAACTCCAATCGATTGCAAAAACACTATATAAGGTATCATACCGTTTTCGAAATTGGTGGAGAAGTCTGCATAACCTACAAAATCGTATGCATCTTTCCATTGCGCTTGGTGGCTTCCATACCCGAAATTGGTTCTGGCCATATGAATTATTAAGAAGTGCAAGCATGCCAATGCCCAATCCTTTATTGACTCTCTGTAAGTGTTTGAAATTTTTCTACTGAACGACTCACTCATGGCGTCATCAAAAGCAATTGGGTCACTTATCATTGAAAGTATAGCCAAAGTGTTTGCTGGTGCATATCTATCATTTTTCAACTTCTTTACAATCCTCTGAAGGAGCATTAACTGCGCTAAAGTCTTTACTTTTGTTTGTCCTTTTCTAGAATTCATTTCGTTAAAAGTCTTGTAAGACATTTGCATTCCAAGCATATAAGTCATTGAAGATATAACGCTCTCTAGGTTGTCTACTAGGTCGTTTGTTAGTGTTGAAGATATTCCTCTTTGAGTTCTACCTTGAAACTCCATAAATCTATTAATAGAAAACATTTCATCATCAAATTCAAACCTATTTATTCTGGTTCTATCATTTGTATCTAATCCAGCACCGTTATATAGCTGCTTAATTATTTTAATATTTTCAGCATTTCTAAAAAATGGCTCAAATTTAAAATAGTCATACGGGTCAATATCTTCTCGGAAAACGGTGTCTATCACATCTTCCCTTTGCTCGGGGGTGACACTGCGTATCATTACATTTTTTATTGAAGCTTTTATAAATACAGATAAGTCAACTAGAGAAATTTTCCCTGAACAGTGGTACATAGAAGAATACCTTCTATCAATGTGACAGTCTGATATTTGATTGTAGTTTACAAAATTGTATCCAGTGCCGTCAAAATAGTACCCATTACTTGCCTGTCTTGTGTTCTTTGGGAGAAGATTTTTGAAAGAGCAAAACTGGTTTGTCAATATATTGTCCCTTAAGTTGTCTTCAATTTTATAAGGCCTGTAAAATTGTGACCTTAATTCTATAATATCTTGCATATTTGGAATCTGCATAACTACCCCGGGTTCGTTTACGGAAAACACCTCCGGAGTGTTCCCACTTGGTATATCTACATCGATTGACACCCCAGAAATACCAGGCAATACGGGGAGCTCCACTTTTTTGCGAGAGGTTAGCCCTCCCAAGACTCTTCTTACTTTCATCCCTTCGAAAGCGCCGGCTGGGATATTTTTAAGCGTGTTGTCCCCAAAAGACAACAAATTTGCATTTAGTGCTCCATGTTTATATTCTTCATCGGCCGGGTCAGGACCTGCAAGAACAGAAGATACAGATTTCAGCTTATGAAAAAACATATGTTCTGGCGGTTCCCAGGCGCCTCCAGAGTCCTTTCTGAAAGCCTCATGTATTTTTCCTTGAAAGTCTATAATATCTTCATCAAAAATGTGAGGTTTATTAAGGTCCCCTATCTCATTCAAAACAAATTTTTTAGAGTATTCTTCCAAGTATTTTGTGCTAATCCTAGAAAACAATAATGCATGTGGAGTGTTTCTTCTCGCGCTGGTGGCCATGGCGTCTCTGTGTTGTCGTAGCGTCCCGGTTGTTTTAAGGCGGTCGTCGTCGCCGCCGGGTCCTGCTTCGCGGTCGAAGGCCCGGGGAATAGCTGTATAAAATTTTTCTCTATATTCAGTAAGAAGACCCCAAAAGCTAGACTTACCGGCAGCTCGAAAATTCATGTACTCGTTTAAAACATTGTGCATGCTAAAAATCATTCGATGAAAAGCGGTGTCTGATGTAAGCTCTATTCTTGGACCGGTTGAGTCCCACCTTGTGTTGGTATAGAAATAATTTTTAGATTCAAGATAACTTCTCTTGTCATTATGTTTGTCATCGGCCGCGGACATTATAGAAGATTTTATTTCACTGCTCTCCCGCTTGACAAGGGCCCCGCGGTTGGCGAAAAGAGCATCAAGCTCGATTCTTGAATTAAAACTTTCTGAATCTGTCTCTATTTTAAACACTTCTGAGTATATTCTTTCGATTGAACAAAATTGTGGTTTTGAGCCATTATTTCCGCCAAATCGAGAGTTTCCAGGGTCTAAATGAGACTTGTTTTGTTTTAAAATATCATCAACATTATTTGTCAAAAGATTTTGGTCTGTTTGGCTCCTGTAGCTATCACCGCGAGCATCTGAGCCGTTGCCAAAATCAGTAGTAAAATCTGGAAAATGGGAGAGTCCGGGGCTGCTTCTTATTGTGTCAACTGGTAGGACTATATTATTTTGAAAGTGTAGACCTTCAGGGTCGCCGTGAGGGTCACGTCTGAGTGCTTCTTCAAGCGCTGCGAGCTGTTCTTCTGGTATTTCTTGTATTCCCTCTTCTATTAAAGATGACGACACACTTCTTGCAAGGCGGACATATTCCTCTGCTATCTTCTTCACTGCTCTATTTAATTGTCCTATATTGCTATTTCTAGCTTTGCTGTGAATGTTACTCAATTCTTGATTTGTGCGGTCAGGCTCAAAATACAACGGTGGCACTACTTTACAATAAACTTCTGAGGGCGTAGTCTCATCTTCTCTAAAAATCTGAGTTAAAAGGACCCTGAATGGTATTTTATATAAATTTGGTGCTAGTCTGTTCGACTTGCTGCTCAGTTCGAGAGAGTGTTTTCCACTATCTCTGTCAAAAGAAAGTGTTGGCTTTTCAAAAAGATTTTTAGATACTTCAAACACGTTTCTACTTGTAACAAAAGCCTCTCTTTTCGAAAGCTCCGGGCGGGTACCGCCCGGGTTTTCCAATAGGGCAAATTTTCCTTCGACTCGGCCGATGCCTACTGCATCTTTTCGGCGGCCGAATGTCACTGTGCGATTATCTTGATTTATGTCAGTCTGCGACCAAACACCTGTTTTGAAATCATTCCAATATTCCGGCACTGAATCTATTGTATATCTGTGTTCGTTGTCATTGTGGTCGGTCTGGACAAGGTCCCCGTCGCGGGACACAAAATTTTCTGGACTTTCGCAGGTGGACCACGGGGTCTTGACAATAACCCTTTGTGTTAGATTAATGTTTGAATTAGGGTCTATGCCCATGGGGCGCGCGATGCGGATGTCACCTATTTCATTCTCATCTTCTGACTTTATTTTGAAAAAGGTTCTACCGTATTGTGTTAGTTTCTCGTCCTTGAAATTATCTATTTCAAAGTGGCTTGTATTACTCTGTTCATACTCATACCCAAGAGATGTTAAAACATTTTTTAGAGAACCTTCAAACGTCCTTTTAAGCTCTTCGGAGGCCTCGAAGCTATATATTGACCTATCAAAAGTTTCTGCAATGTTATAAGAACTTCGAAGACCACAAATTAAAGAACCAAGGTCTGTAAAATTAAACACTGTTTCCAAGTAGGTCTCCTCAATGTATGATTTGTTACTAAGAATACCGGCGTCCATTAGGCCTTTTGCTTCTTCGAAAAGCTCCTCATTTTCTCCAAAGTCTCCATATAAATTTTTAAATATCTCTTGAGGATTACCCTCTATCGACGAATGAATTAGCCTATCCTGTGCGAAGGCCATGAAGGGAGGGTTAATATTCTTTTGAGCTTCGACATATGCACTTGTTTTCATGCTGGTGGCGAGTGGCATATCATTATAGAAGTAACCACTGGAGTAAAAACGTTCTGTGTTTTTATCTATGTCGTTCGCGTCAAGCAAAGAATTCGCTACCAAGGTCGGTCTTTTTGTTTCCGTATTTGCTCCGGAGCCATTAGATGGAATATTTATTCCATAAAAATTATCCAAGAACCCCAAAGGCTCTTCCGCTCTTAGATTATAATCAAATCCTCCGGGGACCGGGCGGAGATTGTCTTCATGAATAACTCTGGCTAGCCTTAGCATATCTTCTCCATTTGTTATCAAAACAGAGTACCTATCGTTATCAGTTTTGGTCAATTCTACAAAATCTTTAAATGCATTAAAAAACCTACTTGAAGCTGCTGTTGGGGTGCCGCTTCCCAGCATTCCGCCGGAAAAGACTGAATTATATAGATGATTTTTATAGTTAACTATAGATTCGCCTTCTGCATACTCATCAATATCATTTAAAAACAAGTCCCTCTTAAATGATATTATTCTTCTTTTTCTAGTTATAAACCTTGAAGGGGTCCTTCTTATTACTTCTGATTTTCCATCTGCTTCTTGGACATTTGTGTTGAGTGCGGACCCTCCGGGGGCGGTATCAGGATTAGGGTCATATGTTAACCTCATTTGCAAGTGGTAAAAATACTTTCTTATATCGTCAGCACTAAGAGCATTTCTAATGCCTTGAATGAAATCCTTTACATTAAAAATTTCATGGGAAGCATTATGGTCTCCCCTGTTGCTGACCTCATTTCCCTCTTCATCATAGACCGGGTGGGATTCCAGTGAAGAACCGGCAGACTGCAAAAGCGGGTCACCGTCGTCTTCGCCGGCAGGCTGAAACGGTCTTTGAGATATCCGATAAGAAGATATGTCAACAGGGAAAATACTGTCTTGGTCAAACCTGTTTCTTGCGGACAGTACGTTCATCTGCTGCGGGACCCTTGGCTGAGTCGGGTTGGTTATATATCTATTATCTTCTAAGTTATCGTTTGCAAGAGCTTCTTCAACATTTAAATTGATTATATCTTCGACTATCTTTCTAACTGGGAGCACTATACTTTCCAATCGAGCCAACGGGCCCGTGACCTCTATATAATGCTCAATATGAAAAAAGTTATCTCCACCATTCAATAATATGTCGTGAATACTTTCTGTGTCTGGAGGTAACAACCCTGATAATTCATAATTTCTATCGATAATAATATTTCTGGAGTCTTCTAGAGGGTGTGACCAATAAAATTTATCTGGTCTGTTTATTCCTTGTTCTCCCAAATCTCTGCCAAAAATCCTAAAGTTGGCGCCGGCGCGTCCGTGGTCTCGGATTTGACGGCGGTCAAAAATTAAGTTATCGCTATTCTCAGGGTCTACAGAGGCACTCGTGAAAGCAAAATCACTATCAAAAGAAATTTGCTCAGATGTAGAAACCACATATTTTCTACTTACATCTGCCTGCGGTATTCCATACTTAACAAACCAGTTGTAATAATCTATGTCTAGGGGGTTTTCAAATATGGTCTTCGAGGTGCCTATCAGTCCTAAGAACTGTTTCTTGACCACATCTTTTAGTGCCGCTACTGAGTTCTCAATCCCTGTGATTCTTTCTATTGGCTTTTTCCAGTGTTTTGTTATTGACTGCCCTTGTCTAAAGGTCAATTCCTCGTGGACAAAATGGTACAAATAATCATGTATTAGGGGTTCTTCCGCGACGCCTTCTACATCCCACACTGAAAATGGGATTGCGCCCTTTAATAGAAATTCCACTATGCAAAGTCTTATATACCCTATGACACAAACATTTTGTATCGCTTTTTCAAAAGGACCTAAGTCATCAAAATCCAAATTTTCTGGTGCGTTTTCAGGCTTAGCTAGCTCTGCTTGCAGTTGCTCTGGAAATTCGTCTGTTACTATCTTTTCGAAAGATAAGGCGCCTAACGATGATATATTAAATCTGTTTTTATAACAGCCATCTTGAGTAACTTGAATTCGACCCTTCACCCTTCTGATGAAACCATCAAAATACTCTTCGTCAAATAGTCTTGACCTTCTAAGGGCAAAAAACATTTGCTCAAATATGCCTTCTTTAAAACTAGAAAACTGGTTATTGTAAAACTCATTTCTCAGAATATTATCACGGAATGAGCCCAAGAAAATCTTTTCTGACATGATACCGTCTGTTTGGAGGTCCCACGGTTGGTCAAACACCCGGTCGACCGCTTGATTTACAGGTGCCCAATATTGCCGAGACATAACCTCTCTTCTTGTGTACAGCCCTGATGGTATTCCTTGGATTGCCGCATCGTATATTCCGCTTTCTGATAACTGTGCATCAGTGGCAGAGTCTCGATTTAGGCCCGGGCCAGGTAAAGAATCACAATAAGTAAAATTAACGGGGCCACCTCTCAACAAAGAAGAGCGCGCCCGATAATTGCTGGGCGAGCCTGGCATAATTTCTATAGTGTATGGGTCAAACTGGTTTGTTGTAGCAGTACTTGGAAACTCTCTAAGATAGATAGTTGGATTTGAATACCCCAGATTCATAGTAAGGAACATTGTGTTATATCCACCTGCATCTCCACCTATCCCGCGGGATACATTAACAACTTCAGAACTCAGGCCGCCGGCTAGAGCTTCTCTCGTGTTTTCAAAAGAAGCGTCAAATTTGTCCTTAATGATGGCAAGAAATTGTTCCGTAGGTAAGGGAGTAAACATGTTTTCCATTTCTCGGCTCAAATCTTGCTGCATCTTATTGAGTCTTTCGTTTACAAGTTGCTGCAAAAACTTTATTGCTTCGTCTTGGCCTACACTATTTGCATCGACATCAGCCGGGTCTTGTTGTGATATTGCCTTTTTTAAAAGTTTGTAGAGACCCACTGAGCCGTGATTTGACAATGGAGAAGTTTTAGAGTTCAAATAGTTGCTTGGTGAAGCCATTTCAGCTATTGATAAGGGCACTTTTCCATAGTCAATATCATCGTCCTCTTCACTTTGCGGGTCTATAGGCTCTACAATAGCTGGGCGTTGAGTTTGGCTGTCGATGAACATGTAACCATCTAGAGAATACCCCACTGGCCGTAAAAAGAATCTATCTCTTATTTCTAAGTCGTCGTATGAACTTCTAGAATCATAACTAACTGTTGAAAAATTCTCAACCGCGGTTTGTGGTAGTCGAGTGCGGTCGTCGGATGGCTTCAAATAAACTTTACTTATTAATTTTCTTCTCTCTTCTATTAAGTGAGGATAATACTCTAAATCGTAAACTTGATGCAGCAAGTAAAGTTGTGTGTGAAGACTACCCTCTGTGACGGCGCCGGCGCTTTGTTTCGAATAGGTACTAAAAAGCTTTAAATTCTCTAAAATAGTCTCCACGATTATTGCTGATTTTTCATTATATTTTTCATCGTTTGGGTGTGGCAGCCTATTATAGTTCAAGAAAAAAGAATTTCTATATGTGGTAAGACTTGTTAAGTAGCTTGTTTTGGCAGCGTCGAATATCTCAGCCGCTGTCCTTTCTGAAGACCCCTTAAGATTGCCAGGAATAGTAGAAATTAAAGCATTTTCATTCCCAAATTCATAGGCCGGAGGAACTATAGCACTAATTCCTCCATCTGCAAGTGCTTCGAATGCTTGGGCTTGGTCCATGAGGTTTGTATTTGCCATATCTACAGCTTGTTGTATCTCTTCATCTGTCGCTTCGTTCGCCAGCATCCTTCTTCTTACCTGGCTTATATAATCAGCTGTGTCTTCGCAAGAGGCGCGCCCAGGAATAAAAGTAGCTTGTTGTAAATTTTCACAAAAACCATCAGGAATAAAAATAGATATGACCTCGAAAAACTTTGTTAACGCTTCTTCATCCGAAATGCTAGATATTCCTAACCTTTCTGAAACTTTTAATATCATATTAACAGTTGCTGCGTCGAGCTTTTCTCCGTTAAAGAGCCTACAAAGTTCCTCTCCTGTTAAAAACAGACCTACCTCGTCGATAAGCTGCTTTGATGCTTCTCTTTCCTTTTTTTTGATGTCCATTTCCAATAGACCTTCGGCTAATGCGGCTTGGACCCCGGGCGTAGCCATGCTTGCAGTACCATATAAGTCATCAATAAGTTGGTCTCTACATATTGGACTTTGTAATAAATCTAAAATAAATTGCGCATAACGGCACAACATACGTGTGAGGATTTCAAAAAACCTATCAAGCATAAATTTTATAAGCCACCACCACCAGCCGAATATTGGCAACTTTGGTAAATCAGGAACTCTAAAATTAGGTATCGAGATATTGACTGCAGGCAATTTTAAGCACTTAAATATATCGCACAATATCGCCCTTAGCGACACCTTGTCTAAAAATTGAGTAAAAATTGTCTCGATGGACTTGCAGTTTTTTCCTATTGTGCCCAATAGTTCATCTGTGCCGAACTTCTCATCATACTTAAACATGCCCCCTTCACCATTTTTCTTGAGCCACTCACTAGCAGGAGTTGCAAAATTTTCAGAATACCACTGGTGTATTGGATTAGCATCATCTAATTGGCCAGATAGGCCTAAAGTATGCTTGACAAGAAAAGCTAAACCTTTCTGGCCGGCGCCCAAGTCGTCACAAGAGCCGTCTGCGTCGCCAAAGAAAGATTCCCCTATTTGCTTGTACCAATCTCCAGTGAAGAGGCGGCGACCCGACATAGCCCTTACTTGCGCCAAATATCCAACTGTTCTTGGGCGTGCCAGTGATGTACCAGGACGAAGCTTTGACTCTATATTACTTACTAGTGCTCCGCCGGCTGTAATGCTTTTTATTTTTAGCCCCCCTGAAGTGTGGGCATATTCAATATTTATTCTGGATGATGGAGTACCGATGGTGGCGAGAAGTGGATTGAAGCCTTCTGTTGTAAGTTTCGTATTGCCGGCAGAATCAGTTTGTGCAAAGCCCCCAGAACCAAAATTAAAATTCTTAGTGTTAGGGTCCTGCCTTATCACTCTCTTTAGGTCCCCCAAAACTTCTAGAAGTTTTGCTGATTCGAGGGCGCCATTAAAACCCTCTATTCCCTTGAAAGAAACCTTGTCCTTAACACACTTTTCGTATGCTCCTTTTATTGCTTTTGAAGCGCGCTGAAGCATTTCTCCAAGCTGCTCATATGTAAAACTATCAGACATTGGGGTATCTTCCCCGAATGGCTTACCTACACTTCCTGCTCCACGATTTTGAGGACCATCGGCCAACCACCCAAGAGTATAATCATATATTGGCATGCCAAGATTGTCAACTAGTGTGTTTCGGAACTCAGGAGAATCTGTTTGCCAGTTTCCAAAATTTAAATTGGGGTTACCAAAAACGCCTAAGTCAACACGAGCAGATGCAGCATTAGCCTCTGTCTGGTAAGTCTCAAGGGCCTTTTCTCTTAAGATTCTAGAAATCTCTCTCCTTCTCTTTGCAGCTAAAGCTTTATATTCTTGAAACCTTCTTTTTTGCATTTCGGGTGAAGGTGGCGTATCGTCACATGTCGGAGTAATTACGCTTGGAGACATTTGTTCGACTTCTTCTGGTCTAGCATCTGGCTCTTCTCTTTGTTCCTCTTCTCGATGGAAGTACCCTTCGTTTATGAAATCCAGCTTCTTTTTATTAATCAAAAATTTTGCTCTATAGAAATCGCCCGGGCGGAGAGATGGTGTCCTGAATTCAATAAACTGAACTAGTGGTCTTTCAGATGAGTTATATATAATATTTTCCTGATATGAAGAGTATTCCATATCTTCATATGGATGGTAAGCGCCGCGGGTGTGCTCGTTGAATCTGTTTGTTATTTCTCCTCTGTTGTTCCTATCATAACTTGTAAGCGGACTCCCTATGATACTAGCATTAGTGCGGGTCGTAATCGCGTAATTATCTAAATCTGTATATTCTTCATTGTGGTATGTCGACATGAAAGGGTTTCTATTGACGCCATAATAACCTTGAAAAACGGGGTCGTTTTCTTTGTGGAACCAAACATGAGGCTTGCCATAAAATCTTAAAATTTCTGTCAGTGCGGCATCTTCCATCTTGGAAACAATTTCTCTGTATTCGTCGTCTTCTTGTCTTGGTGGAAGATTCGACAGTGTATACTCTGTAGTTGTAAAATGACCTATCAACGTATCATCAATTATAAAAGGGTCCGGGTCAGTAAGTGGGTCCGGCTCGAACGCTCGACGCGTCGCATTGGCATAGTCTTGGTTACTCATGTTGTGAGTTCCAAGTTCCCTAGGGTCAAACTCAGAAGCGGTCTCGAAGGCAGAGTATAGCATGCTTTTTCTTTCTTTTGGAATTATTGCATACTTTAAAACGCCAAAATGCTCTGACTTAAAATAATAGTCATCGTCATCGATATTAACATCTTCAAATGAAGAAACCTGTTGTTTATATTTTTCTAAAAATTGCTTCGCCTTGGCTCCTATCCCTTTGTAAGCGTCGAGGGCGCGGCCGAAGTCAGCAAATTGATTTGCAGTAGGTTCAACAATCGAGCCATCGTTATCTGCAAGAACAAACTTTTGTTGCAAGTCATTGTTTATAAAGGACTCCCAAAGGCCGCGAATCACAAGGTCATATGCACCATCTTCGTTTTCAAAAACCTGCTCATCGTGATAGTAAGAAGTGTTTCCGATTGATGAGCGAGGGCGCCAGCCATGCATGACTGCCAAGGTTGCTTCGGAGATTGTGCCGAAATCCCTAGCAAACATCTCTAGCATAACATCGATTTGCAATGCCATGAAAAACTGTTCATCCTCTTCAGTCATCGTCCCCATGACCTCATCGCTAGTGAATTCACCTAAAATAGTTGCCCTTGCTGCTGGCCAACCGCGGGAGGCAAATTCGCCAACAGCTTGGACTATGCGGCCGCCGGTCTTCCACGAGGGTTCATCGATACTTCCTCTTCTCTCTTCGAAATCTTCTCTTTTTTCTAATGTCTCAGCGATATTGAATTTTATAAAATTATAACAAAGTATATAAAATTGATTATCTAGCTGGAATTTCATTAAGTAATTTTGCAGGTTACTATCAAAAGTTGCCGCTTCGCGCGAGGTAGAAATCTGACCTGTGATACAGTCAAACCAACTATTAGGGTCTTCTCTCTCTAAAGAGGGGTCCTCATCATTTTCTTCTATCAGTTCTGAATAGGGAATTATTTGTCCTAGGGCCCTTTTCACTATCATTATGTCTCGGCCTATTTCACCGAATTGGCGTGGACCGAAACTAACTTTTTGGTCGCTTTCTTCTTTAATTAGTTCGATTTTGAAGGGTCTAATTGCCATTATCTATAGTATACCTTTTGTCTTCTAATTAGTTAGTCGTATTATATCTGCTTAATATATATTTATCTGTTATTGGGTTAAAATAATTAATTCTATGAGATACATTATTTACATCTTGGAAGAAAACCTGAAACCTTTCACTTATCTTGCTGAACGCGGTGGCGAAACCCATGACCCTGGTCATTGGGTCGATTATAGTTGGGGCGCCTGGCGCAGCAATTTGGAAGTGATTTGTTAGAGCTAAATTAAAATTATGCTGAGATGCTATCGCTGCATCTAGAGTTTTAGTAACGTCTGATATTATTTCCATCATCTTTTCCAAGCACTCAATTAGGTTATGCCCCAGCACTAGAGGCTGCTGTTGCGACATATTTTCCTTGTCTTTAAATTGTCCGTTTTCCGCAATTAAATGTATGCCATTATTTTGCTTGATTCGGTTTCCATTAGAATTGTAAATTTCGTTTGGGCCACCAGTTACAATTTTTATATCCTGCCTTGAGTGAATCCTAACTTTATCTGCTTTTATCATGATTCCAGAAGTAGGCACAACTGATTTTTTGTCGGACCTACCAAATACAGGGTCTTCAATATTTTCATCAAACAAATTTTGAGTTATTTTAAAGTTTTCATCTATGTTTGTCATTTGGCTAATATAGATTCTTGCTGCATCCATTACCATGCCCGGGTGGCGGCCATTAAAAAGACGGGCATCCTGTATCTCTGGTGGAGTTGTCGTGTTGAAGCTCGGCGCGACGACTATATCTCTGATTATAGGTACGTCTTGTTCAGGCTTATTTTCGCTATTTTGTGAATAATCTTTTCCAATATTCTCCAGCGGAAATGGTGCCATAAGACCAACAACAATATCTATGGCGCCTGCACCCATGTGGTCAGAATACCCAGAGCTTGTTTTTATTTTTGTTTGGTTTTTGCTGTATATTAAGTCTTTTTCAGGCGCAAAATCTCTTCCCAAAACTATTCTTGCATTATTTTTGTTTTCAATAACCTTGTCGCCCGGGCGTGTAAAGTATCTAGGATGTGGCTCTTTAAGCTTTGTGCCATTAAGCCCATCTGACTTTTCCTTTGAACCCCTTATTGTGTCATAGGGGATATGATTTTTGGGTTTACCTTTTATCATCAATGGGTCTTGTCCATCATCGATGTTTTTCTCTTCTGCGGATGCTTTGGCCAAATCTCTCTGCTCATCTTCTGTTAGGTTTCCGCTTACTATATTAGCTAAATCAGCTGCAAATTCTTGCTCTTCTGGGGACAAATTTTGATTCAACTCTTCACCTGTTGCTTCTAGGAACGCTGTGCTAGCTGCGTCTTGTCTTTGGGGTCGGCCTACTAAATTATCTATGTTCTCCCCTCTTGGGATATCAAACCTGTTTCTTATGGTTCTGTCAAACCTGCCGCGTGCTCCCGCGATGGCATCGGAGGCATTTGGTGAGGAAAATTCACTAATTACAGGGCGGCCGTTTATCTCAACAGTATACCGAACCATATACTGATTGTTGCTTTGTTTCTCTATTGAATACTTTGGCTCTTTTGTAACATTAAAATCTGACATGGATAACCTTCTTTTTTTTATTTTTTAATCTTTGATGTAGTCCAGAATTACACATTTTGAATAATCGTAATCTCTTTGAAATTCTACTTGAACCGGCTGCATTGGTGGAGGAATTTGAGCATCGCCGGCTAGCAAAGAAAACCCAACAGGAAACCTTGATATTCTGTCAAAGTCTAATTTTGCTTGAGGGTTGTTGTTTACTTTTAATTTTTTTCTAATGATTTCCGCTTGCTCTTTTAATATATCTTGCTTTTTACCACCTGATGAAACCTTGGGCTTGAGAGCAAGCAATTTACCCACAAAGCCCCCGGATGGCATCGGCAAACAAGAGCAAAGCTCGGGAATAAAAATAATAGATTTTATCACTAAAGGTTGGGATGTCTTTTTGTCGACATCGCCGGATGGTGGTGTGTAAATAGTGCCTGTAAAAGACTCATCATAAGCTTTCATAAACTCTTTTAGGGTCATCAAGGTGGATAAAAATATTGCCCCTTTCATCTTTACGGGCTTCTGCTTTCTTGATGTTTTCTCTTTTAGTAGGCTTGTAAGTTGCGCTACCATCTTTCCCGGGTCTGTACTGATTGCGGTACCGGGTACCATTGGTGTTGTTGAAGTAAACATTAGGAACCCTCTTCTTCTGCATTATTGTTTATAATATCGAATATATCTTGTTTCTCTTCTTCAGAAATGGAAACGTTTATGTTTTCCTTTTTTTGAACCAGTGCTGCCAACTTTACAAGCTGTTCATTTGACCTTTGAAGGGTTTCTAGGTACTTTGCAGCCACTAAACCTACTTCTCTATGCCTATCGTCGCCGGATTGCATATATTTCATCAAGTTCATTAGCAAAGTCTTGGTCGCCGCGCGGTCTTCAGTAATATTATTTTTCGCTTGCTCAATAAAGTCTTCTGTTTTTTTTCGCATATTATAAATATTTTTACTTAAAAAAAATCACTCTTTAATCCACCTTGTTTTCCACGTTCTATATTTTTCTCTGATTTTATTTAAGTTATTCACAACCTGCTTCGTGTTCAGGCCTGTAAGTTCTCTAAGATAAAGGTATACTGCTTTTTTGTTAAAAATTTCGATATCTTCAATATTATGGAACAAGACCCTAACCGCATCTAGGACTATTTTTTCATTTTTCTTCAAATTTGGGACATCCCATGAATCCATGGTTTCTAGCAGGGATTCCCAAAATTCTTTTTCTATTGTTTGGTACAAATATGATTCTGAATTATCTGTTGTGCCCAAAATATCTGGGCCTCCATTTTCTACTAAATTCTCAAAAGATACTTCTCTTTTCATCTTTTTAGAATTTTGCTTTACTTTGTGTATAAACCAATTTTTTGTCACAACCGAAAAATAAGAAAAAGCCTTTGAACCTTTATTCGGGTCATATTTATTTAAAATTGTAGTTAGCCAAATTTTACAGTCGTCTTTTAGGAAATCTATATTGGGAAGTATGTTAAATTTATAAGTAAAAATTATCTTATCGACCATCTCGCTAAACGCTGGTTGTATTAAGGACTCGTAAAGTTCTGTTCTTATTCTTATATCTTGCGTTGAGCAGTATTCAATTATTGCCCTTTCATGAACTTTGGTAAAATATAAATTTTTTGTCCTCTTTCTTCTTCTTCTTTTCGGCCTACTACTAACCACGCCGGATGGGGGCTGAGTGTTTACGTGGTTTTCTGCTTTCAATTCTCTGCCTCCGTTTCAGAGGGTAAACTGTCACTTTCACCTTCGTACATTATATAATCTAAATCTCCAACTTCGTCTGTTAATGCCTTGCCATGCTCTATCAAAGCTAGCAGGGTCTTGTCTCCATAAAACATCTCCATTTCGTGGACAGATTCAACATGACTAACATACTCGGAAATAATTTCTGATATTCTGACAAATTCATCTTCTTTTGTTTTTATAATTTTTATTAACCACCTTGCATATAAAAAGAAAACAAGGTTTATAAATAAACTTATGCCTATTATTGCCCATTCCATATTATTCTAAAACCTCATCTTTCAATTGTTTTTTTTGCTTTTTTAGTTCGTCTTTCGCTTCTTCAATAAAAGAATCTACAATTTTGCCGGGGCGCTTGTTATTTTTTTTCTTTACTTTTCCAATTGAAAAATTTGGTAACTTAATTAGCGTGTCTTTTCTGTGGCAGAGGGTACAAACTTCTTGCACAAAAAACATGCCATGGTTAATTTCAAATGTGCCATGGCACGCTTCGCACTTGTATGCATACCTTGGCACTAGTCTGAACCGGATGGGTAATTAGGCTTAGTTTTTTGTTCTGGATTATTTTTTATCTCTACAGGTGGAGGGTTCTTAACTTTTAAGAAAGTGTAGTCTTCATTCTCTTCCGTGATAAAGTCAAATGATTCCAAAACTGGAACAATATCACTCTGCTCTAGTAAGGACTTTTGAAGTGCCATCATAATCGCACCCATTGCTTGTTTCGATAGTTTCATTTTTTCTCCTTTTGTAGCATCACACTCTAACTAAGATGCCTTCATTAATCTTTTCTATCAAAGACGATGCCTCAAATACATCGTTCATACATTTTTTATTAAAATTAACATTATTTACAAAATATTTTAACTGTTTTGTGTAATCTATATTCGATGGTCTCACATTTTGTCTATATATAGTCCCATCTTGAAGTTCAAATTCAAAAAACCTAGTGTACTCTTCTTGGATATAATCTAGTGCGATATCAACTTCTACTCCTGACTTGAAAAAAACTTTCCCTGAGACAAAGTCTTCTGTGTTTACTGTCACACCTGTTCTCTTTTCTTGTATCAGTCTCATGGAGTCTACTTCTCCGAACATGTTGTAGATATAGTCAAATTCGTGAATGCAGTCAAAAGTTATGCCGCCATGCATGCTTTTGTTGGCACTGTATGACTTGAGATGTTTGCCGTCATTATGCCATTTTTTTAAGTCGTAACCAAACCTAACAAACCCCTTGCTTACGCTTTTTGACATGAGATTTGTAAACTTTTTTATATTTGGCTCAAATCTAAGATTGCAGCCAACCATGTTTATGAGATTCTGCTCTTTTACTAATACTTTTAGTGACGTCAGTGTTGAATCTTCGTCTCTAACATAAAGAGGCTTTTCGCAAAAAAAAGGCACCCCAAAAGACGCTAAAATGTTACAATGCTTTAAGTGATAACAGTTAGGTGTACAAACTAGGCCGAAGTCAAACCTACCCTTTGAGATTATATCTTCAACATTACCTATCTCGTCTACATCGACGGTCCTTACAAAGATACCCATGTCTCTTAAGATGCTTGTATGCCTTTTTCCTATCGAGCCATGCCCAATAACTATTGCTCTATTTTTCACTAAACATCTTCTCGGCAATATCAAATTGCCATGGCCAGTCTATATCAAAGGCTTCTATTTCGTCCATAACAAACAAATCCGGGTCTCCATGGCGTGTAAAGCTTCCCATATATATATCTTTACCTATATCTTCTAAAGTGCCGGCATAGAGTGAATGAGCAGCCTCATACAAAGGCTCGACCAGTTTTGTTTCCAATGTTGCTTTGAACTTGTCTGGTCCGTTAAATCTGCTTACCATTTTTCCCTCTTTATCAAAAAAGAAAGTCTTCTTTTCCATAACAGCGAATTGACCTCGTGAATCAGACTTTAGAAAGTTGCTAACAAATGAAGTTATGGTACTGCTTTTCAGAAGAGGGTTACAGGCATTTATGATTACAAAATACTTGTATTTTAATTTGTCATGCCACTCAAATGCTTTTTGAAGAGTCAGTGGCTCAACTACAGAATCCGGACTACGAATGAAGACATTCACCCCTCTTTCCTCTGCAATCTCTTTGAACTCTGGGTCCATTATTGAAACATAAAAATTTTCTTTTGGAATTATCTTTGTTGAAAGCACTTTATCAATTGCTATTGTGAAAAGATTTGAGTTCGCAAAAGGTCTCAACATCTTATTTGGAACTCTAGTTGATTGTTTTCTGGCCTGCACTATAAAGCAGACCTCATTTATATTTTTCATGATAACCTATAATAAACCACACCTGGTGATTTTTGTGAATAGCCCGCGGGCTTTATTATATTAAAAGATTTAGTCGGTATCCCAAACACCCCATCCGGCCTTTTGGACTCTGGTTCGTGCTCAAAAAAAGCAAAATTGCTACAAAAATTGTCTTGCATTTTTTTTAAAAACAAATTTTGTGTTTCTGGGGTAACATACATCAGTGTTCCTGCTGTCATAACCAAAGAGTTCTTAAGTGAGTCATGGAACTTGTAGCTTTCTTCACACACTTTTTGAATCGAAGCTCTAGTATAGTCTATATCGACAAAGTTATAGGCCCACTTAATTTCCTCCTCTGGATGAATATCGTAGCCCTTTAGTTTAAACTTTCTGTCAGATTTTTCAAATGGTATAAAATTTCTGCCATTTCCGCAGCCAAAGTCATATACTGTATCAATATTTTTGGGAAGCTTTTTTAGTATTTCAGTTACCCAATCTGATGGTTTCATCAACCACTCTTCACCTTTGCAGTCTGCATAATATCTCCAGTTTTTCCAAGATTCTTGTATTACTCTTTCCTTGTCTGTGAAGTCTATGAACATTATGTATTTTTCCTAAAGATACTAACTGGCATTTTGCCCTTTATCACTTTTTCTGGATTTTTTATGTTTTCTGCCACTTTCCTAAAGGCAACT